>Ga0214544_1008687_pt1 | contig 16628 bp, 8 predicted proteins | sample CNSS3metaG_FD_160074 | JGI IMG/M metagenome (GOLD analysis project Ga0214544, IMG submission 160074) | Root nodule microbial communities from cowpea collected in UCLA plant growth center, Los Angeles, California, USA - CNSS3 | ecosystem: Host-associated > Plants > Roots > Nodule | place: USA...
ATATTCTAATAAATGGATTTTATATGACGCGTTTTAACTTATGATCCCTATAATTGATATACCGTTAACATCATTTTTGGGAGAAAGGTAAATTTTGTTTACTAAAATAAAAAAAAAAAAACCAACCAGCTATAATTATAACGTCTTATGTTATTGCGTTGCGAAGTCCTTATATAAAGTTTTTATTTCTTTTTATGTGTCTCTTTATGTTATATAACTTTTAAAACTTTTTAAAACTTTTACTCTAAATATAACACTCACATTTATATTAATTAGCTGCTTTTTAAATAAAAAATTTTTATTTTAATCTTATGATGGAAGTTTTTATTTAAAATACAAGTTTTAAATTTATGACCTGTATGTATAACTCGTTCTTCTATAAGCACTCACTAAAAGGAAATCTTATTTACCAAAACTAAGAAACCAAAAGCCAACTATAATGATAGTTGTAAGAAAAGACGTTCAAAACCTATAATTTTAATAACAATAACAAAACAAATTTAAATTTGGTAAATTGACCAAATTAGTCCAATTTTAACCAAAATTACCGATATGAACAAATTGAAAATAAAAATTACATAAATAGGTAAGTTATTATTAAAGGATTCGACTTCTGCATTTTTAATAAAGGTGAAGTCGTATTCGTACAATACTTTACTTTTTTATTATTAAAAATCTTGTATCTCTTTTTTCTTTTCCAAAAAGGTGAACTTTTTATTGCTTTCTTGCACATTTCTTTGTTTTTCAAAGTTGTATTAAATATATCTTTTATTTTAAATTATTTTTTTAAGAATTTAGTTTAATGAAATAAATTTGTATACAATTCTTTTTTATTTTAAGATGTTTATTTTAATAACATTAAATTTTCATAATTTTTGTGTATTTTATTTTATTTTTTAATAATTTGATTACTAAATTTGTTAAATATTTTTAATTTTTATGTATTTTATTTTAAATAAGTTTTATTATTAAATTTTATGTGATTTTATTACTATTATTATGGTAAATAATTTTATATAATCATATTTTATCATTAGTATAATTAACAAGTAAGAATCACACATAAAAAAAAGAAAAAAAAAAACTATTTAAAAAAATTATTAATATAGTTATTAAAAGAATATTTTAACATAAAATATTATATAAAAGTTACTTTATCATAATAAATACATCAAATAAAAAAATATATTATTATATGAAATTTAGAAAACTGTAAAAAGTTTAAAAAAGTGCATTAATCGAATTCTTAAAAAAAAGAAAATGAAAAAATATGTCCATTTATAAATTTAAAAAAAGCAAAAAATAATAGAAAAGAAATAAGTTAAAAAAAGGCAGGTTTTAAGAGAGAAAAAGAAAAGATAATAGGAATTTTAAATAACAAAGAAAAGAAACATTTAAGGCACGATAATTAATTAATGTCTTAAAATAAAAAATAAAAAATATTTTTTCTCTTTAAACTAAATTCTTAAAAATAATTTAAAATAAAAGATATGTTTATATACAATTTAGAAAAAAAAAAAAAAAAAGTAGAAAGAAAGCAATTACAAAAGTCACATTTTGAAAGAAAAAAGGAAAAAAGAGATACAAGATTTTTATAAGTAAAAAGAATAATAAAAAACTAAAGTAGTTGTATGATAGAAGGACTTCAACAATGCAGAAGTCGTATTTTTCGATGAGAACTTACTTATTAATGTAATCTTTTCTTAATATCCCCATATTGATGATTTTGGTTAAGAATTGTACTAATTTCGTCAAACTGCTTCGAAATAAATTAGCTTGTGACAGTAAATATTACTTTGAAATATATAAAGCAGCAGAATTCAACACTAGAATCTGATATCACACACACAGAATTCCATATTACTTTCAAAACCTGAATTTCATATCTTATTTTACTCAGAATCATGCTGAATATATTTTCTGACTAAGATTTGGTGAGAAAGTTCTTGAACCATTGTGCAGAGAGTTTTGGGTATCTTTTGAGACCGTTTTTGAAATCCACAAAGATGAATCCAAATCGCACAGTATAGCCAGAGGCCCACTCCATGTTATCCAGAAATGACCATACAAAATATCCTTTCACATTCACACCATCCCTATAATGATATAATAAAACACAAGAATTAACCAAAGCTAAACGTAAAATGGAAATATGAAAAACAAATATAGCAAATAAATCAGCCATGCTCCTCTGATACAAACATTACTTACCCGATTGCCATTTTAACATAATAAAGATAACGATATAAGTAATCAACTCTGGGGGTATCTAAAAGCTTTTCTTCTAGTGATAGTGTTGGATCGTTGAACTCATCATAACCTGTCAATTATTTTTTGTTGGCTTAATGAAACATCATCAATTTGTTACCTATGAACACAACTATCCTACAAAAGTGAAGTATGAGTGGTTTATTACCATTTTCAGTAATGTAAATTACGGGGTTGTTGTAATTCTTCTTGATGTAAACCAACAGCTGTCGTAATCCTCGTGGATAAACGCATAACCAGGTCGAAGCAGCCTGCAAATTATTGCAGTGTTGTCTAAATATTTTGGAGTATAAAAATTAACAAATGTAACGTAGAAGTCAATGAAATGATGAAATACATACATATGGACAAAGGATCTGGCCGTCACGCTGATCTGCCATTAAAAAAACAGGTTTTCAAACATATGTACTATATAGTATGGACTCTGATGTCTCAGATTATGTTATGAAACATAATTATATTTTGCAATTTGGAACAAATCTACTACTAACGTCTCATGTAGAGATTGATGATCACTTAGTATAATTTCTTGTTTGAAGATTCTATAGAAAGAAAGCAACTGGTGCAGATGTATAAAGAACTTGATAGTTACTTGTAACATGAACAAGAAGATCATTGAGTGGGGATGGTTTGGAACCACGTAGATCAGGTGCATTGACAGCATAAACAGTTGCATAGTGGTTTAGACCCAGAAAATCAAACGACCCTTTAAGTTGTTTGGCTTCTTCTTTGGAGAACCTTGGTAGACGGTTTCCCACCAAATGTTGCATGCTTGTTGGATACTCACCTTTTGTGAGAGGATCCATATACCTAACCAGAATTGCAAAATGCAAATGCATCAAGAACAAGCACTCTGCAACACAATTTTTTAGTTTCCTAACACCACAAATGATATATCATTACATTTTTCAATTACAGGTGTCAGAATACATATAATTTCTTACCACCCAAACCTGAAGTCAATGGCTCGACGTGCAGCGTCTCGATCTGTTATGTCATCACTACCCGGCAAAAGCCAGTCACTGTTCAAGGTAATTCCTAGTAAACCCTTTTGAGATTTCTGCATAAGCAATTTTCAAATATTTTGGCTAATTAGTCTCCTATAGCATTCAGTAGGCTTTTTTGTATATCGGGGTTCATTTAAAGTGAAATTTGTAAAAATGGATCTGTTCAATTTTTTTTTTGTAAAATAGGATCAAACTGGTAGGGTGAGAGACGACATTACAGGTGAAGTCGTCTCCCACCCTACCGGCTTTCTTTTTTTTTTTTTTTTCAAAGCAAAACCGTGCTGTGAAAGGCAAATTTCTATTCACTTGAAAAGTGAAGTCGTCCTCGCACATGATTACTTCACTTTTCAATTTTTAACTGAATAGTTTTTCCTGCTTGTGTAACCAGCTTCAAAACTATCAAAAGCAAACATCGAATATATCTGGAAAATGCTCAAGCAGTTAAACACAACAAGAAGGAAAGTTAATGCAAGGAGAATACCTCCTGGGGGCATTTGGTTTCCGTAGGCCCAAAAGCCACCAATAGCAATTGGGAAGAGGCACATTGCAATAAAGAAATAAGCAACCTTGGCTCCTTTCCACATTGGCACACCAGCTGGGTGCTTAAAAGTTTAAGGCACTGTGGACTGAATTTTCAGGGCCAAATTGTGACCTCTGAAAGAAAAGGCTATAATTCCAAGTGCATTCATGGCATGATGGCAAGAAATACAAGACTATAATTCCAAGTGCATTTATGGCAAGAAATACAGAAGCAGAAGGTTGTGACAATTATAGGGGTTTGTAGGAGATTGAAGGTGGTCTTCTTTGGCTTACAGAGAGGATCCACGCCATGGTAGAGTAAGTTACAATACTGACACGTTAAAAAAGTATATAAAAAAAAACTGAAAAGTGAAGTCATCACGTACGAGGACGACTTCACTTGTTCAGATGAATAGAAATCGGTCTCCTATATCACGGTTTTGCTTCTCGAAAAAAGAAAAAAGAAATCGGTAGGATGGAGGACGACTTCATCTGTAGTGTCATCCTCCACCCTGACGACTTGACCCTTTTTTATAAAAAAAAATTCAACGAACCCCTTTTTATAAATTACACCTTTTTACAAATTACAGTTCAAATGGACCCCAAAATACAAAAAAGCCGCATTCAGTAATTTCACATGAAAACACGGCATGGTCCTAAAATATGGCTCAAAGTTGAAGAGTACAGAGAACCTGATACTTGGTCTTGTACAAGTTAGCAGCAGCAGCATGAGAAAGAAGTAGATTGTGAGAAACCAAATATGGCTCAGTTCCTGAATCACCACCTGTGCAATTCAGTTTTAGCCAATCAGAACACCGACCTGGTGCATGCTCTCCAAATGTATAACCATTCAAGGCCACAGTGCTCGGTTCATTCAGAGTAATCCAATATTTCACCCTATCACCAAATTCCTTGAAGCAGAGTTCAGCAAAGTCCCTAAAATCATCTCTGCACACTCATCAATGGTATAAGTTTATCAGTTCATTAGATTCACCAAATCCTTTCCCTCAATAGTCATACATTGTTCCTCGGTTAATTATGCAGTGGAAACTTGAGTTACTCACATAATGTGACGGCTTAAAAAGCCACCATACTCATCCTCCAAGGCCTGGGGAACGTCCCAATGAAAAATGGTCACAAATGGTTCCATACCTGCATTATTCACGATAATTATTATGACTAACAATCATATAGATATGATAATATAAATGTTAATGAATTATGACCATTCTTCAGTAGCTCGTTGATGAGGTTATTGTAGTAGTTTATCCCTGCCTTGTTTACTCCTGCAGAAAGCTTTCCTTCTGCGAAAAATTCATAAGAAATTAATAAAAAGTTACTATGCAGCACGAACGAAGAAAAAGAACTTAGAAACTTGACTTACTCGGTAATACCCTTGGCCAAGAAATGGAGAATCTATAAGCATCCAAATTCATGTCCTTCATGATTCCAATATCCTCCTAAAACATGTGAAACAGTCTATCATCACTCTGCATATGTTATATTTTTCTGTTCTTATTATAAAGACTAATGTATTTCTATTATCGAAACCATATATATACCTTATACCGATGATATTGGTCTGTCGTTACATCTCCAGTACTATGGTCTTTTATTTTTTCTGCACGCCATTTCATTGATAATTAAGTGGATATTAGACATTTAATTAGGAAATTTATAGTTTTTAGGTGTGGCAAGTTTAATATAACATACTCATATCCAGCAGGAAAAATACTTGCTTCAGTTTCCACTATGTATTTGAAAAAATAATATATTGACAGAAATATATATACCTGGATATTTGTGAGTGAAAGTATCCCATATACTCGGTCCTTTTCCATCTTCCCTTGCAGCACCTTCATACTACACCACAAAATTATCTCTCTCACCTTCTCAATACATAATAATGGTTACTAATAATAAAAAAGAGAGTACATAGCACATGTAATTAATTATAGAATATTTATACATTCATTGAGTGATAAACAAACATTATTCATTAATACCAAGTTTATTAACTTGTACCATAGTTACATAGTGCCAGTTATACTCCAAAAACAACACATCTTTACTTTTCAATTCATGCATCAGAATGTGCAACTTTGTGTTGAAATTTATGAATTGTGTCTTTAAACAAAACAGGCAGTTAAAAAGATCATACCAGTTTTCAGCTCAGGAACATGTTTGCATAAGATTAAGTTAAAATATGATGTACCTGGTATGAAGCAGATGCTGTCCCGAAAACAAAGCCTTTGGGGAAACTGCTTCGGTTGAGATAAGAAACGTCAAGGATGGGTGGAACGACCTTGGATTGAGTGAGGGTGATGATGGATGAGGTAACAAAAACCCATAGCAGTGGAAACATGTTCATTTTGATCACCATAGGTCACAAAGTGAAGTTAAGGTAAGTGATATTGTAGTCTCTATATTTGGTACTTTTATATACAAGTGTTAAATGTGTTTTTCATCCTTAATTTTTTTAGTGAAGATTGAGATTAGTTTCTTTTCAAAACTTTGATCAAATTTAATCTCTCAACTTTAAAAATGTATGGATTAATATTTAGTCCTCTTAATCAATTTTTGTTGAGTTTAATTGATATTTTAACATGTTTCATGATATCATTTGAATTGTTTACATCGTTTGAGATGTCAAATAAACTTAACAAAATTGGATTAAAATGACCAAAACTATGTATTTTTATACATGAAAAATCAAATTGGTTCAAAGTTTCTGATCGAGAGTGACTCATTTCAATTTTCTTCAAAATTAAGAGATAAAAATATATTTAATCCTATATATAATTTTAGTTTCTGTTGTGATACAAACAAAGAAACCTGCTAATTTGTTTTCATTCAGGAAATTTTATTGCTCAATTTCCGAAAACAAGGATAAACGGACTGTGTCAAACGTCAAATTTGAGTTGGAATTTTGAAGTTTAGACAACGTCAGTTCTACCAGTAATGTAGGACTGTGTCGTGAGTGGCTCTGGAGTCTCATTTTCTTCGTTCTACTGTTTTACTGCAATGTGTCAAGCTTTTGTTAAAATTCTTTAATTTTTATGCTAATCGAAAATAAAAATAAAAAGCCGATAATGAGACAAAATGAGGTGCTTTTGTCCAAATTGTCTTTGATGTTATATTATGTAAATTTAAATATGTAAATTTGACACCATTATTTTGGGACAATTCTGATTAACTTGTATTTCACTCTGACTTTAAGGTATATCTGAATCATTATGAGTGATTGATTTTGATGTGAATCGCATCATTTAAGAGTCTTTTTTCTTTTCACTAAATCTATAACTACAAACTTCCACATTCACCTGATATTCGTCATCTTCCATCTTCTCTAACAGTTAAGTGAAGTGACAGATACAAAATCAATGTGAAAAAGAATTATTCCTTCTTTCTTCTCGTTATTCCCTCATTGGATAAGGTTTTCTTTTCTTTTTCCTTTTTATTTTTATTTTCAAAGGTCACAACAACACAATGTTGGTAATTTGGTTCCTTTTGCTTTTTCATTTTTTACTAATTATGTTCTTTGTTGCATTTGAAATATACAGCTGTTTTTCATTTCAGGAGTTTTGGAAATTTTTTTTTAAGGTTCTTCAATTTCTACAAGTAATTTTTTTTCGGGCTAACTTTTTTCTATGTGAAGTATGTTAAGTATAATGCTTACTAATCATGTAATTTTGATTTCATGTACTTTTCATTTTCATCTTTTTTCACGTAACCTTGATTTGAATATTTTTTATTTTCTTTCATAGTTCTTAATAATGATTGTTTTGGTTTGTCTTACTTTTTTTCTATAGTGTTAGATTACCATATATGCAAATGTTGTAATTTTGGTTTTTTCTTTTCTATTCTTCCTTTCTAGACTTTCATTTTTCATGTGACCTTAATTTGAGTGTTTTCCTCCAATAACCTGTTCTGGGGAAGCTTTTGTTTGTGTTGCTCTTTTCTTGTCTTTTATCTGCTATTTTTCTTTTATAATTTAAGTATTTTTTATGTTTTCCATTTTTTGAGATTTGGGAGATTTCTTTTTCTGTTTTCCCAATTTTCGTAAGATAGGTTTCTTTTGGCTTTTTTTGAATATGAAGTGTGTATGAGCATAATGCATACAATAACTTTGGTTTTCTACTTACCATTTTTTCCCTTTTCAGATGACCTGATATGTCTGTTTTCTCTTTTTGTTTTTTATTTTGTTTTTATTTTCTTTTAATAGTTCAAAGAAACATGTTTATGGCTAGCTTGTTTTACTCTGTCTTGTTCTGCTTTATAACTTATTATTTTTCCTTTAACATTTTAATTATTTCGATGATGATTTTTTTTATTTTATTTTCCTAATTTTTTTAGTAAGGTACTTTTGTATATTAAATTAGGAATTTAAAGTGAATTTGAAATTTTACATTGAATTAAGTAAAGGCGAGTAGGATGAATAATACATAAATTTATAATTATAAGATTTTGAAGTGAAGTGATATTGTTTTACCTTGGTTTATTAACAATTGATGCGGAATTTTTTGATATTTCTCTGTGTTATCAAAATTAATGATATATTCTTTATGACTAACTCTGGAGTATAGTATAAAATAGATAAAAAATTAAGAATTTTTTATATAGATTTTTTTTTCTAGCTTTTTCACATAACCCTGATTTGAGAAAAGTTTTATTCTTTTTCTTGTGATATTCTACTTCATTTTCATACATATAAGACATTTGACACCATTTTTTATTTTCATGAATTATAGTCATTATATATATATATATATATATATATATATATATATATATATATATGATATTTGTATTACACATATAGGGTATTTGATACCACTTCTATCCAAAAATCTCAAGACAATGGTGTTTTGAACCTTTATTGTTATATAGTGTTTAACTTTGTCTATTCTATCCAATGTGAAACTTTTGACTTACACTAACGATTCCCGACACATTTTATTTTCTATTTAGATTTGAAGAATTTTGATATTTAAGGCGAATTAACTTTTGTGAATAATTTTTCTGTATTCCTTAATTTGTGTTTTTCTTTTACCAATTTTGACCCTAATTTGAGCAAACTTTTTATTCTTCCCTTTTTTGTCATTTTTCTCTTTTTATAGCTCACAATAAGTTGTGGGTAGTTTTTGTTTGTCGCGTTTTGCCCTCATGCTTTAACATTATCTCATATATTGTCGAATCTTAAACCCAATTTAAGTTTAAGAATTGACTTTATCAAAATTTATAGTATATTAAAGAAATGAGTAAACTCAACTTGTCCCACAAACACTCCTAATTAAAATACTTAGACAAACATCACAATCTTAGGATTAAAATTTTGAGTATGTACATTTTGTTGTGTTTAAAGATATGTGGTAAGCTCTATTAGGGTTGATGACATTGACTTTGATTGAGATTTAACTGATTGGCTTGAAATTTTGGATGAATTAGATATTTCTACAATATATTTCAATGCTCAAGCAAGCATTGAACAATAAGTTAGAAATAAATTTATGTCTAACACTGTCGACAATTTGTAAGGTGTTTGAGAAAAGCTAGAACACACTAGGCAATGGAGGCCAATGTTTCTGTATGTGCAGTTTTCACCTTGCTGAGGGTGGTGGTAAAACAATATCAGTTTACCCTAACTTCTGCATTAAGATGTATCAACACGATCTTAAGCCTAGGTGAGTTGATCAATGTTTGAGCTGCAATTTAGGATGACCAAGTCAAGGTGGTCCATTTTGGTGATATTCGAAACAATTTCACCCCTCCGACATGCTTTTCAAACTGAGCATGTTAATTTGCTACTACAACACCAAAGTCTATGTTTTACGACATGAAGAGACACCACGGTCTCAATGTCGTGTTTCGATCACGTCCCTTCACATTTTGAGTCGTAAATGTGTCTATTAGTAAGACACATGTCCTGTTTTTATCTGGTGTCATACCTCAAGTTTTGTAATAGTTATCATATCTCTTCATCGCATTCATCAATTTGTATATTGACAGTGAAGTGTCATAAATATTACTTATAAATGATTTTGAAGTCCATAGAAAATGAAAATTGGCAAGCTATACAATAAATTTAAAAATTATTTGTTTTTCTGGATGGATTTTAAAGATAGTTGAACATATAATCAAGAAAACTCATAAATTCAGAAGTTATGTCGTAATCTGTTGTATTAGTGCTCAAGATCAATTATCTATATGTTTAAACAAATCATTCATCTAAGTGTACTGAATTTTATATAGCATATTTTCAAAACCTGAGTTTCAAATCTCATATTCCTTTAAACCATGCTCTCTCTATATATATGTCAGACTACGATTTACTAAGGAAGTTCTTGAACCAATGTGCCGAGTATTTCGGGTGTCTTTTCAAGCCATCTTTGAAATCCACAAAAACGAGTCCAAATCGCACACTATAGCCAGAGTCCCACTCCAAGTTATCCAGCAATGACCACACAAAATATCCCTTTACATTCACACCATCCCTTGTATGCATAAAAATGAACAAAAACAAAGGAATTAACAAAAAATGTCACTCCAGTACTAGTTTTCTACTCTTTCTCACACCTTTTATAATAAAATAAAATTGGAGAAAGAAACTATTTCCCTTCTTTTCCTCTAAATGGTAAATTTAAAAAGCATGTATGAAAAACAAATATAGCTTCAATATGTGAATCAAGATGCATAAAACTATGATAAAGCATCACTTACTTGATTGCAGTTTGAAGATAATAAAGATGACGGTATATGTAATCAACTCTGTATGTATCTAGAAGGCTTTCTTCAAGTGAAAGCGTTGGATCGTTGAACTCGTCGTAACCTATCAATTAATTTTGCATAAATTTCATTAATTTTTTTTTATGAATCATTAGCTTTTTCAATATTACACTATGTATGGTTGATCTAATACCGTTTTCAGTAATGTAAATTACGGGGTTGTTATAATGCTTCTTGATGAAAAGCAACAGTCGTCGGAATCCTCGTGGATAAATGCACAACCAGTTAGAAGCAGCCTGCAAATTATTACATACAAGAGTTAAATTAAAATTTTGTATATGATCTATTAGGGTGAAAAGAAGTAACAAATGAAAAGCATTGACATTTGGTGCCAATGAAATTATGAAATACATACCATTGGACCAAGGAGCTTGCCATCATGCTGATCTGTAATTGAAAAAAAAAAAAAAAAAAAAAGTTTTCAAGAAAGTGTATTTGAGTTCTGTATGGCCATTCATTAGAAGAGAAACAACTAATAGTGCAGGCAAATAAGCAACTTGATTATTACTTGTAACATTAACAAGAGAATCCGTTTGTAAGGCTGGTCTGACACCAAGTTGGTGAGGAGCATGGGCAGCATAAAAGGATGAGTAGTAGTTTAGGCCTAGAAAATCAAATGACCCTTTGAGTTGTCTTGACTCTTCTCTGGTGAACTCTGGTAGCCGGTTTCCCAACATAGATCGCATGCTCTTTGGATATTCACCTTTAGTGAGTGGTTCCATAAACCTAATAACATAAAATGAAAAATGTAGATGCAATCAACAAGTATTGCCGAAACAGAACAAATGCTACATCACTACATTTGAATCTAGCTGGTTAGACTTGAGAGTATTTCTTTTAAACTCAAGTAGTTAATTTGAATTCCTAAGTAATATACAATCAATTTTTTATTCAGGTTTCGGAGAAGAGATATAATTTATGTAAACAGCACATATCACCCACATTAAGATGAGTACCACACATCAAATTTGATTGCATCCACTTGGCGACCCATGATGTGGAATGCTTTACAGTAACATTTCGAAAAGATAATTGCATAGCCATATAATGTTGTTGGTCCAAATTTTTCTTATATGATGGAGTAGTATACTATCATTGATGCCATGATCATATTTTCAATGATAAATATCGTCTCTGTCCATTTTCGTTCCCTTCAAGGTTTAAATGTTGAGTATAACCTTACCATCCAAACATGAAGTCAAGGCCCCGATGTGCAGCATCTCGATCTGATTTCTGTTCTGAAACCGGAACATACCAGTCAGAATTCAATGTAATCCCTATTGAACCCTTTTGAGATGCCTGCATACACATTTTCAAATATTTTGGCAATTTAGTTACTAACAACAGCCAATATCTTTACATGAAAATAAAGCATGGTCCATCAGCCAAAAAGAAATAACGTGTGGGTTTTGTACTCATTGACCCTCCATTAGAAAAGTTCAACTCTCATGTTATCTAAATTTCAGGACATAGTTGTGATTCAAAATTAAAACACTCAAGAATAGAGAGAACCTGATACTTGGTCTTATACAGTTTGGCAGCAGCAGCATGAGCAAGAAGTTGGTAGTGTGAAGTCAAGTAAGGCTCAGTTCCGGAATCACCACCTGTGCAGTTCAGTTTTAACCAATCAGAACACCGACCAGGTGCAAACCTACCATTTGCATAGCCATTCTTGCTCACACTCCTTGGTTCATTTAAAGTAATCCAATGTTTCACCCTATCACCAAATTCCTTGAAGCAAACTTCAGCATAGTCCCTAAAATCATCTCTGCATGCTCATATATCAATTATATATCAGATTATTATCTTTCGATAGTCATACAATGTTTATCAGTCAATTATAGCTCTAGGTGGAAATTGGAGTCACTCACACAATGTGACGGTTTAAGAAACTGCCATACTCATCCTCCAAGGCTTGGGGAACATCCCAATGAAAGAGGGTCACATATGGTTGCAGACCTGCATGATTCACGATGATCATTTGAGTGACAATCATATGGACATGATACTAAAGCAATGTAAAGAGTTAAATAAATAAACTTTAATGAATTATGACCATTAGCCATTAGCTCGTTGATGAGGTTGTTGTAGTAGTTTATTCCTTCATGGTTTACACCTGCACTGAGCTTTCCTTCTGCAGACAATTAGTTATAAGAAGTTAACAATATGTTACGATACACAAACTAGAGAAATAAATTATTTGGGTGGAATATAAATAAAACTTAACTTACTGGGTAGAATCCTAGACCAAGAAATGGAAAATCTATAAGCATCCAAATTCATGTACTTCATGATTCCAATATCCTCCTAAAACATGTGCCCCAATGTATCATGACTATACATATTAGTAATATATTTCATTCATATCGAAACCACTTATCTAGTACAACTATTTGAAACCAGATATACCTTGTACCGATGATATGAGTCATCTGCTACATCTCCATTACTTCCGTCTTTTATTTTTTCTGCATGCCAATTCATTGATAAATAAGTTGAAATTATACGTGTAATTATGCATTTTATAGTTATATCAAGCACAAGAGAGTACACTCAACTCATACAGCTGGAACATTACTCATTCAGTTAGCTAGTACTAAGTAGTTATCAGCTATAGAATTCTCAATGAATCCTCTCCTTTACTTTCATCTCTGTGATATCTGGTCACACCCTATCGGAGTTCTGATTTCAAGCAATAACATACTTGGTTGGTGTAACAGGGTCCAAAATTGCTCGCAAACTCACAGAGACCCAAAATTCTAGAAAGGCTGAGCAATTTAAAAACGCATACTTTCTCCATTCCTTAACAACTGTGTTCCAAGGTTCTCTCAAAGTTCCAAACATTTTGCCAAGTGAGTGGCAACAACTGCATTTACTCTTATTTGAAAAAAAAAATGAATAAAATACTGTTGAAACAGTAGTGAAGGAGATGCATACGTGGGTATTTATGAGTGAACGTATCCCATATACTGGGTCCTCTTCCACCTTCCCTTGCAGCCCCTTCATACTACACAGCAAAATCATGTCTCTTAGCTTCTGAATACATGAACGGTAATGGTGAACAATAACCAAATTGGAAGATATAAATGATTAAAATTAATCGACAAACTAACAATACCAAAATATAATGATATCATTATCCTAAAAACAAAAAAAAAAATGACAAACTTATGTTTATAATGTACCTGGTATGCCGAGGATGCTGTCCCGAAAACAAAGCCCTGGGGAAAACTGCTCCGGTTGAGAAATGAAGCGTCATGAATGGGTGAAATGGCCTTGGAATGAGTGATGTTGACGAAGGAGGTAACAGAAAGAGACAAAACGCAGAGCAACGGAAACAAGTCCAAATGCAATGCCATCATCGTAATTTGGGTAAGTGTTTCTGCTCTCTGCTTTATCATTTAGCCACTGATGGAGTGGAGAAGAAAGAAAGAAAAAAAAAATTGAAGTTATTTGAATAAAAAGAAAGAAGGTTGAAAATCAGTAGTTAGCACACTCAAGACTAACGCACTATCTTCAACCAAAAAATCTCAATGCAATAAATTTGTATTATTTTATTTATATATTATTTATCTTGTTTATTTTAAACTCACATTGAATTATTAACACTGTTATCATTGAATATTATAATACTGTTATTAAAATTTTCATATGTTTAATTCATATGGATATATATAGCGGAGAAAATATTTTTTTTTCCCATTCGAAGTAGGAGTAAAGATGATATTTTAATGTAATGCATTTATTTTATTTAAATAATTAATATAATTTTTTTTATAAAGATGGTAATAAAATATTAATTCTACAAAAGATAGTAATTAATATGATTTAAACGAAAAATTGATTTAATTATATAGTTTCCACTTTAATACGTGCTTTAATTTTATATTTAAAAAAGAACTCAAAATGTAATATATATATATATATATATATATATATATATATATATATATATATATATATATATATATAAATAAAAAAAAATATTAAAAATGAACATGGAAAAAAAAATGAAAGTGTATTTTATTTTTGTTCTGCTTTTACTAAGACACAAGCCTAATCAATACTACGCCATATGCACTATTTGAACAATTTTGACATTGTTAGGTTTATAATTTATAAGACAACAAGCCTAATCAAACCTACGCCATATGCACTATTTGAACAATTTTGACATAGTTGTTAGGTTTATAATTTATATATTGAGATATTTATATTGTCTTGAAATATAATTAAAATTAAACTTTTATATATATATATATATATATATATATATATATATATATATATATATAAAGTGAACAAGTGTAATACTTTAACATTCTAAAAAAACACTGCACAAAATAATTTAATTCATAATAAAGTGTTAAAAATTCAAATGTGATTCTAAGTTTCAGATTAAGTAAAGATTAAAAAGTTTTGTATGATACAATACTAAAAAAACTCATATTTTCTGTTAATTTTGTTTTGAATTTTTTTAAGAAAATATTTATAAATTTTGTTATAAAAAATGCAAGAAATTGTTGTCAATTTTTTTTGTAAAATATTTTGTATAACATAATTTTCAGAACAAATTTTGTAGGAAATTATCCACGAAGAAATTACCTGTCAATCAGGAATTTTAGAAAAAATAGCAGAAAAAGTCTCTTTTTGCAAATTTTTTTAACAAATTTGCAAAAAAAAATTCATATAATATGAGAATTTTTAGTAGTAATATGAGAATGAAGACTAATAAACTCATTGTCTTAAATGTATAGGTGACGTTAATCTCTTATATGTGAGTTTGACTCATGTTTCATTAGTGTTGTATCTCCCATATGATCCTCTATGGAAAGATCATAAGTGGAATTAGAGTTAGGTATGTTTTGGTAGTCAACTTAGACAAATCTCTATATTTCTTTCTGACGAAAGGTAAGACAAGTGTACAAGAAAGGGGGATACTTGTAATTAACTCTTTGATGATTCTCTTTGGAAACACCCATCATAAAAAATAAATAATTAAGGTTGATCTAGTATTTGCTTAAACGAGACACATCAAAACCACGTGTTATAAAGTAATAGTTTATGCCAATCAAATCAATTGAACAAGTCATTCGATTTAGTAAGGTTGAGTTAGGCTTAAGTCACGTTTTAAGATGATATTAGAGTCATCTTAAGCTTATCTTAATAATAATTATTATTGTTGGATCTATTGATCATTCGTTATCGGACCATTCATTAATGTCTAGTATAACATTCAAAAATATATATACCTTGATGGAAGTGGGTTCCATATATCCCATATAGATTAAAGATAATACAAATTTATAGTATATAAATAAATATAAATTTGATCCTAGAAGTTAATTTTATAGAATAGAGTAAAATTGAAAATGTCAAACCTTGTTGATTACATACACACACATACATATATATATATATATATATAAATATATATATATATATATATATATATATATATATATATATATATAAAAATATAAACATATATATATATATATATATATATATATATATATATATATATATATATATATATATATATATTAAAATTTCAACCCAGATGTATATCTATATATATATACAAATATATACAAACAATTAATGTGAAACGTTGTTGGCTATATATAGATCTTATATATATATATATATATGATGGAGATGGTAAATGACAACTTTATAATAACAATATAATGTGTCTCTTTCATTCTGACTGTATTACCAACAGATATACAATGTATATATCTGTAAGTCCAATGTATAGATATAAAGGACTTTAAAATTACAATCAAAGACTAATCAAAGAAAGAAAGAATTACAATCAAAGAATCTCTATTTGTAAGACCTGTCTGTATATTTTTTGGAATAAAAGAATATGAATTAGTTAGAAAATAATTTAATAAATGAATGAATTTAATAGTAGTATCTTATTTGCTAGAGGCATAAAGTCTGGTTTCTTTCTTGAGGAAGTTCTTGTACCACATTGCCGATAGTTTTGGATATCTTTTCAAACCATTTTTGTAATCTATGAAGACCATTCCGAATCGT
>Ga0214544_1008691_pt1 | contig 16621 bp, 8 predicted proteins | sample CNSS3metaG_FD_160074 | JGI IMG/M metagenome (GOLD analysis project Ga0214544, IMG submission 160074) | Root nodule microbial communities from cowpea collected in UCLA plant growth center, Los Angeles, California, USA - CNSS3 | ecosystem: Host-associated > Plants > Roots > Nodule | place: USA...
TCCCAACATCTCCCCTCAAGGGTGAGTCCCTTGTTTTTTTTCTTTTTTTCATATGGTATATTTCCCTTCAGGTGTGTATGAGTGACCCCTTTGGTTATGGTTATGCGGTCAGTCACTTCGGTGACCCCTTTTTGGTTATGGTTATGCGGTCAGTCACTCCGAACCATCGGCTCTGATACCACTGATAGGTTATATATTTTTTCATATATGAGGGTTATGGTTATAGGGCATGGTTATGGCATAGTTATGGTCATTGAGAGATTGTGGTTCTATATGGTTATATGACATTAGTCTTACACATATAAGACCTTAGACACCACTTTTACACCAAAACCTTAAGGCAATGTTGTTATGACATTGAATTCGTTATAAGGCTATGATACCATTGTTATGAAATCCGTTCGGACAAGGACACAAAATTTCTTAACAAATTCCAATGTAAGGTACTTACTAGGGGCGAAAAGAGAAGGTGATGGAGACAGAGATGGTGCGAGAAGCTTGACATGGATGAGAATTACTGTTGCACTTCTGGTGAGGAGATTGTCAACGGCCCATTTGAGTGCAGATTGGCTCTCTTTCTTTTTATCAATTGCCACTGCTACTAATCCACTCACACCATCCTTTTTATCTGATCGATTCTTAGGCAACCACATTACTTTCTTTCACTGCAATCTTATTCTGCTCCTGCAATCAACAAAACACCAAACTAAAGGGACCCTCAAGGCCAAAATGTCTTTTTTTCTCTTCCTTTGAAAGGCACCATCTAAAGATCCTTCCTTTTTTTTCCCTTTTGATGATGTTTCCCAATCTGTGGTTGGTTTGGTTAAGTTGCACCCAGAAACTCCTCAGCTTGCTTTGATGAAAAATATATAGGATCAAATGATACTCTTGAATAACATAGGACTTGAGGCATTTGTTTAATTCGTTTACTTTGTGAGATTGTTGTTCCTGATTCTCTTTTGATGTTCAAAACCTTAAACGACAAAAAGAATAGTAAATAACTAACCGATCCCTTGTATATTGTAGCAGCCAATCTGGGATTTATTTAACTATTTTAAGCTTCTTTTTCCTTGATGTAAGAACCACACACATTGTTCTATTCTATGATGTTGTTTATACCATCAAAGAATGACCAAAATTTGCGGGTTAACTTTGACTTCGTCCTTTTGGAAATGAAATCTCCTTACTAAATCATATATATCAGTCACAGCTCCCATTAATCATATTTTAATGTCATTGTGCAAACACAGAAGGGAATTAAATGGTTATAAAAACGTAATTTGACATCCAAATTTTATCACAATGGTCATTAATGTTTCACTATGATGGATTTATTTATTTAAATCGGTAAAAGAAATTACACATTAGTAAAGTTATTTTATCACAATGGTCATTAATGTTTAATAATTTTTGTTTTTATATTTTTATTTTAATCCTTGCCCCTCTCAGTGATGACATGGCATGCCTCTTTGATTGACAATAAATATCAGACCAAGATGAAAATTTTCTGATGGAAAAGGGATCTATATAAAAAAAAAAGTTGTACTTTAGTAAGAACTGAAACAAAATATCATCACTGACTAAAATAAAATAGTTTTCAATAGGAACCAAAACGTGACAAAAATTAAAAGTAAGACAATAGTCTAAATTATATTGATAATAGGGTTGTTTAACCTGATTTTTTTCTTGAAGTGGATTACACAAAAGCACATTGCCATTTGTGTATGAATAAACTGTATAAAAGTCATCAACACTTTGAATAAATTCTAATTAACTTGAATACTTACACACATTTTCACTTCCAGAAACTCCATACATTTGTTTTTCACCTATGTATAAAGTCGTATCAAAATCATGATACAGACACCCTGTAAACAGTATGTGCCTACACTAATCTGATTTAAATCACTCATAATTTCAGTGGCAGGTTTTATCAACATACTCAAAAGAAAGAAAATATATTGAATGTTCAAATTTTTTAGGTATTACAACATTCTTTCCATCACAACAGAAATAAGCATAATTGTTCCAAACTTACGTTTTTCTATTCTCTATCAGTTGTAGTTCTAGTTGGCCTTTTCTAGACAACTTGGGTGCAGGTCATAGTCACAAACATCACAAGAGAATGTCCAGAACTTCCCTTGCTTTCTACAGGAATCACATACATATGCTTTGGCCATATCCAGTTTCAGCACATGTTCATGCTTCACATCTTCAACCTGCTTTGGCAAAGCCTCTCCTTCCTTTCTCAGAGCTGCTTCTAGGTCTCTTATCCGTGATTCGGTAAAGGGAAAAGCTTCTGCACCATATGAGGAGATCATAAACTTGCCATTCACACTGATTACTTTGCCATCTGCTCCAATGAGAACCAATGCAGGAATGCCCTTTATATTGAAGATTCTTCTAAGGTCATGCCTTGTCCTGTCCTCATATGGAACAGCAAGCCATGGCATACTACTTTTGTTGACATTGAATTCATCAAGATCCCTATCTGTTGATATTACAACAATCTCAAAGCAGTCTCCTTTTGCAGCCTTGAGTTTGTTGTATGCATCTCTAAGTTGGACAGTGAAGGCACAGCAAGGAGGAGACCAGTAGGCACAAAAATACAGGCCTATGGTTTTACCAGCTACTTCAGATATGGGCACCTGCAACAAAAAGACTTGTGAATGGCATACGCTTGCACCTACTACACAAGCCCTTCATATAAAAATTTAGGTTAAGTATATGTTTTTAGTTCCTGAACTTACATGCAAAATTGGAATTCGTCAATCTTTCAAACTTTAATATATTTTGATCCCAAAAACTTTGAAAATGAATGAATATATTGTTAAACAATGTTCCATGCTGATATTTGAACCGGAACGTATCAAAATGATGTAAACAACTCAAACACCATCCTAAAACACATTTGAGAATGTCAACAAAAATTAATGTATTTAGGTTAGAAGGATTATATTCATTCATTTTTAAAGTTTAAAAATCAAAATGTATCAAAGTTTGAGACAAGGACGAATTCCAGTTTCGCATCCGAATTAAAAGACTAAAAACATATTTATCCCTAAAAATTTCTATAAACATTGATGACAGAAGAATGTAAGAAGGAAAAATGAAAGTTTCTAAAGTTTTAAAATGTATAAGTTAACTTTATGAAGAATTTTTTTTCAATTTTCCTTCTTTCTTTCTTCTGCTGGTCTATGGGAAAACTGATCTAATAGGACAGTGGTTAGAAGCTAGAAGCAAGAAATGGACTACCTTTCTATCATCTCCACAGATGAGAAAGCGGCGTCCTTCATGTCCCAATAACTCTTCCAAGTTTGCTTCCTCAAGCTTCCTTTCATCCATGGCTTTCAATTCCTGGTGTCTCTTCCTAGTGAAAGGAAATGCATCAGCACCATAATCTTCAATGCAGCCAATCAAGTCTTCTTCAACAGTTATAGCATCTGAACATAATGGAATAAATGATGGGATTCTATCAACTCTGTATCTGTCAATCAGTCTTCTGTGCAAATTTACATCAAATGGGACAGCTAGCCATGTCATGCTCTTGAAGTGCTCTTTAAATCCATCCTCATCACGGTCAAAGGAGATGAAGATGATCTCTATATTTATTCCCCTCTTTCTCAGTGTTTCATAAAGTTCAACAAGATGGGGAGTGAAAGCTCTGCAAGGCCTGCACCAGTTTGCACTGAAAAATAGGCACATGACTTTCCCATTGCATTCTGACACAGGTACCTAATCTCATGATTTAAAGATGGAAATCATTAGCTACAAACTGAAGTAAAAAAACTAATCAAATGATACAATTTGTTTCCTTATTTGACCCTTTTATTTACTTGGAGAAAACAAAAAAGAACCATCTGAAGATGGTCTTGAAGTTAAAATACTTAAATCAACAAGTGATCTCAAGTTGAATTCATTAACTAGCTTATTGTCTAATCAAAACACAGAACTAATAGAAGGAGTGGTTCTGAAGAAACTAAATTACCTTCCCTTCAGAAGATAAAAGGAACTCAACACCTTCAGCTTCAAGTATCTTCAGAATATCATGGTTGTCAGTATATGTGGCTTCAAAATTTAACCCTGCCATTGTAGCTTGATATAGCAGATGTCCTCTCTTTTGTTTAGCTTTCTTGATATCTGTTTGACCAAGAGAAAAATATGAGGGTTGAAAGTTATGTCCAACAATGATTATAACACTATCAATAGGACCTTGAACTTAGCTCTGACAACAGGTTCTGTCAAGAACATCATTTGGTTTTTCCCAAATTACTCAATTTGTCTGAAACTATTGGGAAAGCATTATATTATATCTGTGTGAACAAAACTTGGAAAGTGTGATGAGCATGCATGAAAGTGAACAGGAAGAAGAATATTCCAATGAGGGTGCTTCGGTCTTTATAACCAGAGAAAGGGTTACGTACACGCACTTCCTAATGGAACCGCAACGTGCGCTTTCTCTAAACCACAATCATACATGGTTTTGATGATCAATGATTCAAATTTAACTCGATTGAAAAATGCTTCACACAAAATCTTCCAAGCCAGAATTAGAATACGTAAAGGTAAAACTTTTGGATGGTCCAACTGTAACTGAATAGTTACTTGAAACTCAAAGGACCTGAAGTGGTGTGTGATTACTGAGAACAATAATTCCACTCACAAGCTGCAATCTTTGCATTCAATTCAAGTTGATTTCAATGGACCCAAAAGAAAGATACCAAGATCAAAAGCACCCTTATCTACTTTAGAGAAGATTTTTGCATCAAACCCAGTTAAGAGCCATGAATTGGTAAGAAGAATAAACCTCACACACTTTAAAAGGGGAGAGGAAGTGGGGTATGATCAAACTGCTGCAGAAGCAATCCAAAATAGAAGAAGTGATGATGAGTGGCCCTTGTGCTGCAAGTAAAAAAGTGACTGGTTGATGGATAAAGTTTCAAACTTTGAAGTAAATTAATTACCTTTTGAAGTTGCAGCTGAAGATGAAGAACAGTGGATAGGAAGAAGGAGGAAGAGGTTGAGTCTCCAAGAGGAAAGGAGATGATACAGAGCGTTGGAACAGAGAACAACTTTAAATGTTACACTGACGTGATCAATAAGACTCAATCCTATTCACTGCACACAAAAAAAAAAAAAAAAAGTGGATTCTTTTACTTAATTTAAAAAAAAAAAAACTCGTAACAGTTATATTTATAGATTATATGTTCTTTTACATGTGGGTTTATTTATTCAGCAGCACCATCCTTACAACCTGAAATTAATGTTAATTTTCGCGAAGTAACTATCAGCAAGCTCGCATGTTACAGTTAGAAATTTCCTTTCTTTTCGTTTTAGTCTTTGGTTCAATATTGATGTCGTTTTTTCTTGAAAACTAAATGTTCCGGAGATTGGGCATATGCTACACTTGTGAACCGGATAAGGTGACAAATCATTGTGTCTACATTGTCCGAATGTGTCAGAATTTGATTCTTAATTTTTTATTTTTTTTTGAAAATTTTATTTACTTTTCAACTGAGTTAGATTATTATAAATATAAAATTTTATGATAAGGGTCAACTATATTCATAAAAGTAATAGTGTGGATTTTGTGTTGGAAAACTAAATAAATATTTATCTTGAGTAAATAATATGCTTACTATTGTCTATGATTGAAGATTTTGTTTTCTGGTCATGAGTCCCACACCGCGGAATGGAAGCAAGTTTTTGTCGTGTCTTTGTTGAAAACACTATCGAACAAACTTAAATGCCTGGTACACGGCTCAAAAACTAATTTATGTCATGATTTTAACTTATGCTCATGTAAATAAAAAAAAAATCATTTTTTAATAAAATTTTGTTGACAAATTTTTAACCATACATATAAATTTGATATAAATTGAAAAAAAAAAGTTAGTATATGTTAAAAAATAAATTCTATCAAAAGAAAGTTTCTCAAAATATCATAATCCTATAAATATAACATTAAAAGTGATGATTAATTCAGTGTCACACTGAAATATATATATATATATATATATATATATATATATAAAGAGATGGAATTAAATTTAGTATATAACTTATTGGATAAGTTCATTTTAAAATTAAAATTAATCAAAAAATAACTCCTTTCAATAGAAGAACATTTTTATACATGATGGGCATAAAAGTTAGGCAATAGATGAATATGTACACTGACATTATCCCATGTGCAGACCTAATTTTATGCATACAATTTCATATTTTTTTATTTTCTTAATTTCAAAATAATATTTCTTAACATCTGATTTTTTTTTTCTAAAAATGATAGCCAAATATTATCACATAACAAAAACAACACATAAAAAAATTTTTAAAATGTATGTCTTTAAATGATTTTATGTGGTGATAAAGTTAAAGTTTATGTCACTAAACTATTTGAAGAAAACCACAAGAATTGTCTAAATATTTAAAAAATGGCATAAATAAATAAAAAATCGTGAAAACAAGTTTTATAAAGTGATGAGTTAAAAAGAAGTATGTATTTTTATCATTAATATTTATGTAACATTCGTCAAAGAAAATAATTTAAGTATAATAGTTCAATAATAACCTAATACATTATTTGATAATTATTTAATCTGTCCATCAGGTCAATTCTTGATAATTTACTTTTACTTGTCAAATATATAACCTTAACTCACAAAATTAGGAGTTATTCCATATTTAAAGTAGCATCATCATATTTGAAACTTTAATTGCTTTATCACTTGATTTAAAGATTAAAGTCTTACTAATTTATCAACAACTTTAATAAATGTTTACGCTTTGAATTGTCTTATTGAATATTGAAGTTATAAATTATATATAGATTGGTATTTTACAATTTATAACTTAATAAGTTTGATGATTGTTATATATATTTTTATCTACTTTTGTAAGCTAAGCTTAATGTTTTTTTATTGAATTCATTTTTTTGTATTATTAATAAAAAATCGTTGATAAATACAAGCTCATATGAGATAGAGATACCCTGCTCCACTTATAACTTATTTGGTTTTCTTTAGTTTAATCAGTTAACCAAACGATGTTACTAATTTTTACTATTTTTCTTTCACGTTTATTAAATTATTAAGTATTTTTAAGATATTAAATATATTCGTGTAGTGATAATGAAGTTTAAGAATATAAACTTAAAACTATATACAAACTAGCCAATCTCGGTAGGTTGACGAATATTTGCTTAATTACTTAATGTTTTTTTATAAAATATAAACAAATGTATTTAAAAGAATACTATATACAATTGTAATACATAAATCCAAGAAATAACGAGATAAAAAAAATAGATCCTTACCTTGAGAAAAAAGAAGTGTAAGGTCGTGTCTTAAATTCTCAACCTTATTCTACTGATTATTTTATATTACATTATAAAATTTAAGAAGGAATGATATTACATTTAATGAAAATGTCTACATAAAGTGTTGCGTTCTACAGCTATCTAAAATAAAGTATTTTCAATTAGATGACTGAACAAGATGTGAGATGAGATAAGGGTAACGAACGAGGCTATTAAATCAGGGCAGTGATCTAATAGGACAAAAAGACCTCAAGTTATTTTGGAGGTACACTGGACTCCTCCATAAAAAGTATCCTAATTCGGATTCAAGAACCCAACGGTATAGTATTACGGAAAAATTTATTCGGCCAAACCCGAACACATCAAACTAAAAAGAAATATATTAATCCAATTTTTTTAAAAAAAATATACTAAAATATTAATTCTAAACTAAAGATACATATTTAAAGGTTAAGTTAAATAAATAAAAATAATTTCGATTTTAGGTTTAATAATTAAAAAAAAATGAGTATACATATTCTAACAAAACTATTTCTTTTTATTTTTCTAATCATAATCATTCTTGTTAAAGATAATAAACCAAATTCTATATAATTTGGTCTAGACCCGTTTAAACATCAGATAAAACAGGTATTTTTATCTACTTTAATTTAAATTACTATTTTCAAATATAATCCGATCTATTTTATGGGTTGGTTATTCAAATCGGTCCTGAGTCCGATTTATTTTACCAACTTTTCTCCTCACTTGTAAAATTAGATAAGGTGAAATTGATAATAAATAATCATAGAATCTAAAAAAATAGCACTTTTGGAACGTACAAAGCAGGAGCTGACTCAATGCTTATCCACTACTTGCAGGACTAAAAAATGATACACTAAGACAATGACACGTTTCCACCAATAGAATGGGAAGGGAAGGGAATGTTAGCTTTTCTTTCGGGAGGCCCTCGTAAACATGTCTTTGATGTTGTGTGATTCTGTCTCCAATTTTACCTTCTTCGCTGGTCTACCTTTCTTTGCAGTTGTAGCCTTCTTATCTTCACTCCGTTGTTCCTGATAATCAATGCTATACAAATTAGTTCAAAATGAATAACAAATCCAAACACTTATTATTCCTCCCTCCAAGCAAATACCTGTAATTCGTTACATAAACCTGGGTTACTTCCTTCAGCATTTACTTGTACTTTTCCAGTAACCTCAAGTATATTTATCCTGCAAAATAAATCTTCTTAAGGAATATCCCTCTATGGTTTCTCTTACAGTTTATCACCACAAGGAATATTCAGGAAAAATCTTTAAAATAAGACATTATAAAAGGCTATACTTAAGATGGTTACACAAAAGCTCCAACCAAGGCTTTTCCTTCAAATACTCTCCTAATATAGAGACTGCATCAATCACTGCATCGGTAACACAAGTGCGTCAATGCACAGCAAAAACAGTGAAACAAAAAGGCCAGATATGCATGTTTAAAGTATTAAGAACAGCATCCAGATTACTGTTTATTATCAAGGGATAGTATTGGTGGTCCAATTATTTAAATACACGATTACAATGAAGCATCAACATAGACGTGTATTTTGCTCATGCCACAATACAGAATGAGGGAACTGTATTCTTGATTGGTAATCCCTCAAATAAGAGGGGGGAACAGTGACCATTAGCATATTTTCACATAGCAAGGAAGAAGATAGATAGCCTGTTAACAAAAAGGATAGATTCAACTATCCTATTTCTATCTCCCAGGTTTAACAAACAGCACAACATGCAATTATTCATTTCAAGGCATTATAGAGTATAGTATCTCTTTCCTCAAATATTTTAGCCTTTACATAAAATAAAAATGTTAGTTCTACAAGATGTCATTGTATCCCTCATCACTGTCTCCCATGCATACAGACACAATACAGTAAAAGGCATGATAAATCTCTAAAGTATTACCATATTAAAATATCTTCCTTTTCCATATACAAAGTATTTATATCTTTTTCCAAAAGATAAAAACACTTGACTAAGTATTTAACCTCAGCAGAATAAAATTCTCCAAAAGCCAACAGAAGACAGAATGATAATAAACACTTTACATGTGTCTTTCTCTGACTGAACGGCATAGTTTTTGTCCAAATTGGGTAGTGTCTGTTTTAGCTGACAAACCTAAAATAAGACAAACCAAGTTAACAAACTTCCGACAGCTAAAAGGTTTTCAAGCATTTAAATCAAAGATGGCGCCAAACATCAGCCAAAGATAAATAGAAGTTTGAAAGCAAACTACAAGCAATTTAATTATCTCCTATATTGCTTTATAGGTGGATGCATGTATCAACAATCAAATATGAAATCGACGAGACATGTTTCAGTGTTGGTTACATTTTCGCAAAAACACATCATGAAGTTCAGGCATCCATAGGCCAAATATCATATAAACCAAATGACAGTCAAGGAAATATAGACAAACCTTATAGCACAACCAACGTAGAACCTTTGAGTCATCAAGTCTGAAGAATTTTGAGGATCCAACTTCTGCATATGCATGACGTTAGAAAACCATGAGAATTAGAAACAAGAAAATGATTAACAATTTTGTCAATATATTTTTATATCATCAACATTATAAACGACATAAAGTCAACAACAAACTTCTCAATTTCTTTCCCCAATATCCGCGCAATAAATAACTTTAAATCATAAGAAAACATGGCAAACTTTCAAACTCAAGTTGTAAATAGAAAGAGTACACGAATATAGCCACCTTTGACTTCAGAAACAAGTCGCATGCAATTCTCCACAACAGACATTAACTGCATATATCCTGGATAGCCATCAATAAATAATATCTCATCCAATTGCCTGAACCTCCCAAGATCATCCCCTTTCTGCGTGCATTTCAAGGAAACCAGTGACATTCAGAGATGTAATTTTTTGGGGTGAAAATACAGTCTAGACCTAATTAATCCATTCACAAACATGCGGACCTCACAAACAAGGGATATCATGAATTTTTGTGCGTAGAGGTTTCTTTGAGGATATAAACCAATAGTTATTAGTTTGGGTGGGTTCTAAGCATAAGGTGTCATATGAGCAATTAAAACTTTTGTTCTGTTTAATAGTTGATCAAGGATAAGCAAATGGAAAATACTTCAGAAATAAGAAATGTCTTCGAATTCCCATGGTTCAAAAGAAATATAAAACTCATTACCTTCATTCTGGCTTCCTCAAATATAGGCAACATGATGAAAACAGGATCAATTGGTGTGGATAAATACAACCGACCATCTGTTGGGGCACAAAAACAATAACGATTAAAATTTCTGTTTAAAGTGCTGCTTAGTTTCTCCAAGAGTGAAAGACCTGGAGATTAGAGACTACTGACATGACAAGAGGAAACACAATGCTTTCAATACGACAAAGAACAAGAGATTTTTCGATTTTTTTGTGTTGATTAGGAGTACAAGAACATGGCATTTGCAGAGCAGGAAGAACAAAAGTAAAAGATTTCTAGATAAGAGATCAATGAGAGAAAGTAAGGTACCTAATGCAATACAAGCATGAATAACAATGCAAAATGCATAATTCACACGTAAGCTAATCAAACATCTCTACCTTCAGTTATATAATCTCCCAAAAACCAAGATCCATACAAGTTCTTAAACCAGTGAAGTTCTTGAAGCATTCCATTTGCAAACAGATACTGCGTTGCATTTCCTATCAGAGAAGCGAAAAATATGTAAAAACTGAAAGAGAACGCACGTTCAGAAAGCCTTAATAAACTCTAATTCCTTGAGAAAGATTTATAGAAAAATGGTGCGTGATGTGATGTGATTGACAGGACTAACAAATTGTAATCAATTGAGGTAGAAAAATCACAATAAACAATATTTATATAAATAAGTAACAAAACACTACGAGAAGTACATAATATAGTGGATATTCTTCAAATTACCAGATTTGGGATGGCGGAGCATTATCATCTGTCCCGAACCATTTCCATCGGTGCCAGGATCTTCACTCGCATAATAAATAATTAAATAACACGCATTAAAACTGATAGTAAAGTAATGCAAAAAATATTTAAAAAAATCTCTAAACGGCGTATAACAATCACAATATGGTCTCATAATAGTAATATAAATCGAAATAAATTATCGGCAGCAATACATTACCAGTGCCATCGGAAACCAAAAACACACCAGCCTATTTGTATAAAAAATAATTTTGGTATTGCTTTCCTGTTCGTGTATTCTGTCTAAGAAGTGATTATAATTTTATAGATGGAAATAAATAAGAACAGAAAATAACAAAAAGAACCAGTGAGACGTAAATTTACCAGGCGCGACAAGAGCCCGTGGTTCCTGAACGCCATCGCACCAACTCATAGGTTTAGCAGAAGAGGATTCAAAAGCCCTAACACCACCAGTCACCGATCGTTCCCTTCGCCGGCAACCGTAACTGTAACCGAATGCAGTTAATCTCACACGTGAATTGCAGTGTAGAAAGAGCAACAACACACTAAAGAGTAAAAGTAGGACACTTACATCTTAGAGTAAAGAGACTTTACAGGGAAGATAACGAGGGAGAAGTTAGAGTGGCGATGAATCGCAAAATTAAGTGCGCGCGGGAATGTGGAGTTCACACATACTCGCGCCATTACCCTTCTGCTTTTTTTCCTTCTCAGACACGGGCCCTCTATACCAATCGGATCCAAGCCCAAAGGGCTTATTATTGCTTCAATGAGTCCAATTTTTTATAGGTCTTTTCTCATGAGTGTAGAACATAAAATTCTTATTTTGATTATTCTAAATTAATGTTAAAAACTACTATCAACAAAATTATATATATTCTTTATGTATCTAATAAAATGGTTGATATATTTAATAAAGTGGTACTAACCATTTAAAAAAAATAGTATGAATGTTATTTTAAAAATGATGGATATAGTTTCTTTAAAATCAAATCATTTATTTTTTACAAAAGATATATATATTAAAAATTTGATTTTTATAATCTTATTTTAATTATTAAAAACTTAAAAAACAAACACTTGTCTTAAACTATAGAAAGTGTGATGTTAAAAGCAACCACAGCAAGCAATAATGCAGCCTGAGAATAGGTTAATTTATCAAAAAGTTAATTTTTTTTATATTATGGATGGGTATGTTTTTTAAAAAGTACGGATAGGTTAAGTACTGATTAGTGTGTCGATAATATTATTAGAGATTTCAATTTTAAAAATTTTAAAGTACTATTTAGTATTGAAAAATTATACTATAATAATTAAATTTTGATAATTTTTTATAATCTGAATTATCATTTTTGAATTGACTTTCCATTTTCATTTTTCTTATTTTTGATATTTTAAATTTAGTTAAAATATATCGTTTTAAGTTATGAGAAAAAATTGTTAAAATTTAATTGTTACAGTATCATTATTTTTAGTATCAGTGACTTCAACAGAAGAGAGTCTTCGAAGATATTGACGACTTCAAAATAAAATCTTGATCAAACATGACTTAACCTTTATCCATAATTTAAAAAAAAAATCCAGATCAATAATATAAAAAAAAAAAAAAACTTTTGTAAATTAACGCGGAAAATAATTAGAACACATGTCAATGCGGCCTGATAAAAAGAATGGATTGAAGTTTATTATCATCTTATTCAATAATTATTTTTCCCCTTTCAACTTTGAAAGTTTTACGGAGCTAACACAGTTCATCTCAACACCAACAACTTATTACGTAATCCAAGGCTAAAAATTGTATTATACAAAATAAATGAACAGTTTGAAAGCCAGATACGAAGAACACTGGTGAAGAACGAAGACGAGGAACATCCATTGATCATGAAATAGAGTGCGAGAGAGAGAAGTCATCGAGACTGGTAGAAAGTGAGTAGAGATTATCCCCTTCACTTCCACCTTCACCACCATCATCACTCTCCTTCAACTCCTCAATCTTTGCCACAGCCTCCTTCCAACCCCACCTACTCTCCAAGCTCCATTCGCAGCACCCCATTCCAATCCTTAACAGCTTCACCATCTCACCCTCTCCGTTCCCTCTCCCAGGAATCCCCTTATCAAGCACCTCCCCGCTCCACCCTTCGCTCACTATGGAGTTCACCCACGCCGCCAAATCCTCACTCGCTCCCTTCCCATGCCTCAGATAACTCGCAGGGAACTTCCCCGTCAGAAGCTCCAGTATCAGAATCCCCAGACACCACACGTCGCTCTTCTCGCTCGGCTTCTCAAACTGGCTCGCCTCTGGAGACTTGTAACCCACCATGAACTGCTGAGCATGGCTCTTCTCCACCACCGCCACAAGTCCGTACTCCGCCAAACGAGCCTCGAAGGAACCGTCCAGTACAACGTTCGACGATTTCAGATGACCGTGCGGTAAAGCTTGGTTGGGGAACTCCCTGTACAGATATGCCAATCCCCTCGCCACTCCTTTTATGATCTTCAAACGAGTTCCCCAGTTCAACTCAACACCACTCCTTCCTACAAATCAATTACAGACAACATTGCCCAAATGGGTATGGAAAATTTTAAGAAACTGAATCTAAAGTTCAGATTTTTAAGAGTAAAATAACGATAACAGTAATGGGTCATACCGTGAAGATGACTGGCCAAGCTGCCATTTTCAGCAAAGTCATGAACCAAAAGCTTCTCTTCTTTTCCGTAGTAGAATGCAACGAGAGGGAGTAGATTCGGGTGTGACAATTTTCCGAGCCTGTTCATGTGGTCAAAAAACTCTTTCTTCCCCACGTCGTTCATGTTCTTGAATCTCTTCACCACCACCACCGGCCCGTTCAGAAGCATGGCCTTGTACGTGGATCCAAAACTGCCACTCCCCAGAACTTCAGCCGAGGCCCTTAGCAGGTCTTGCAGGTCAATTCCCTCCCTCTCGTTCCCAACGAAGTTCAACCCTCCGTCTTCACTTTTCTTGGATTCAGCTGTCACAACAATGGATTTGGACTCGCTAGAAAACGGAGTAACGTTCTGGGGTTGGGGTTGTGCATCTTTGACCAGCACGGGTTTCTTTCGACGGTAACGGATGATCACGAGTGCTAGTATTGAAGCCAGCACAATCACCCCCACCACTACAATAACTGTTAAAATAATGCGTTTTTTCTTGTTTTCTTTCCCTGTATTTGAATCTGGTGGTTGATCAGGTTTCGCGGGTGGGGTGGGGTTTCCAACGCAGGGGCTTAGAGGACTTCCACATAGACCTTGATTACCTGTTTCACTAGAAAAATTAGATCAAAAAATGAGCACTTGGACCTGACCATGAATTCATTATCATGGACTATTTGATTCAAGTTTGCATTCAAATGCTGAAGGAAGAGTTTTCTTCAGATAGTCGTTGCCATAATTAAATTTCCTTGATTAAGATAAGATTCCGACATTTAACACTGATGTCAACATGTCATCGAATGTTCCAAATAAGGGTAACATAAACGGCAACAAATAACGAAAAAGAACAAATGAAAACTAGGTAAGTGGAAACTATAGAGAGTATAGATGGTTGTCAACTTACCAGCAAATGAAGTTGGATCCTTGCTGCTTAAGCTTTCTGGTATTCGACCCTCTAACTTGTTGTAAGACAAATTAAACACTCTGAAATCACTCTGTTTAAATTCTGGTATGTTTCCTTCAAAACTATTTCCATGTATATCCACATCCAAAAGTTTAGGCAATTCGACCAAGGACGTGGGAATATGACCCGTGAAGTCATTTTCAGCCAAGAACACTCTCTTGAGACGTATCATGCCATCAAAAGCATCATCTGGGATTTCACCAGAGAACTTGTTATTGCTCAGAAACAAAGCCCTTAAACTCACAATCTTCTTGAATTCAGGCATTGGACCCTCAAAGTTGTTGTTGATGACACTAAAGCTGTTCAAATTAGACAACTGAAGCAGCGTGTCTACGTCAACAGTGCCACCGAGTCCCATGTGTTCTAATCTCAAGCCATGAAAACTCTGATTGAAACACAGTACACCAGTCCAGCTACACACACCAATAGATTGGTTCCCCCAGTTGCTTAAAGCATCAGCATTGGACAAGAATCTCTTGAAGTTTATCAGAACTTGAGCATTGTCAGCGAGTGAAGGCCAAAAGCAAGTGAAGAGGATGAGAAGACAGAAGCAGTGTAGCATATGCATATGCGCCATGAGAAGGTTTTGGTTGGTGAGTTTAGAAGCAGAAGAAAAAGGATAAAGAAGATGAAGGGAATTGAGAAATGTTAAGCATTTTGTGGGGTGACATTGACAAGGACAACATCGTTCCCACAAAGAATGAGCTGGTGAGGCCGGCCTATGTATAATGTAAGTGTTTGGACTTCATTTCCAAAGATACTTTTGTTCAATGGTTATTTATATGTTGGTTGTGGCCTCGTTAAAAGCTGTCATTTCTTGTTATTGGAGAAGATGATGCCATCTATCACATTGGTCGTCTCTGAAATGTGCATAACAACAATTTTACGTGTCTTCTTTTTGTCTGGTGTGTTTGTTATGATAGGAATTTGCTACACTTACATGCAAAGAGATTGAAATTACTCATCGTTTTGTTATTTTCTCTTTTGCTCTTTCTAATATTAATAATATTAATATTGTAATTATGATTATTGTTGTTAGCTTATGTATAAAAGAAGTGATTTGATCACAAATAAATTTAATAATAAAAGTTAAATTGTTGTCATAATCAATAAAAAAAATGATAGCAAAATAAGTTGACAGATAGAGAATGATCCGTTGAAGACTAGCATGACAACAACTAAATACTAATATACTAATATAAAATTAAACTCTATCATTTCATGATTTTCCCCTGACTTTTCCAATTACGCGTCCAAATAAGTAAGGTTAAGTTAGGCTTTATTTTATTTAAAAATAATTTTTTTTATGTCATTTATTACTACATATATTAATATTTTATTACGATTAAACTTAAATAAAGACTTGATTTTTCAAATTATGTTATATTATTAAATTAAACGTTCATTATTCCTGGCTTAACATATGTAACCTCAAGAATTCTCACAACAATTCCAATTATTTAAACCAATGGTTGAAATTGAAGATTATATCAGTTATGCAATTAAATAAAGTGACTTCATTGGATCAATGGGAAACTTTATTATGATATGTTTTAAAATTTAAATAGTGAAACTACACTATTTTAAACTTTATTTATTAATATATAGATATATTAATATTTTATTATAATTAATTTTAAACAAAGACTTGATTTGTCAAATTATGTTATATTATTAAATTAGACATTCATTATTCCTGGCTTAAC
>Ga0214544_1008697_pt1 | contig 16611 bp, 14 predicted proteins | sample CNSS3metaG_FD_160074 | JGI IMG/M metagenome (GOLD analysis project Ga0214544, IMG submission 160074) | Root nodule microbial communities from cowpea collected in UCLA plant growth center, Los Angeles, California, USA - CNSS3 | ecosystem: Host-associated > Plants > Roots > Nodule | place: USA...
ATATATATATATATATATATATATATATATATATATATATATATATATATATATATATATATTACTCTTGCAGGAGGGACAATAGGTTGATTATCTAAGTTACAAGATGTTCTAGTTCTATATACTACATAAGTTGAGTACGGGGTAACTACTCAAGCTTGCAAGGAAGCTAACTGTGGTCAAAGATTAAAGAAATACCTCAAGCACAAGCAACAATAATTCATTGTATTTTATGACCGTTAAAGTACACATCACAAGGAATCTTGTCTTTCTTAAGACAAAACATGAGTTATATGGTACCACTTTGTTCAAGAGCCCGTGGAAGAGGAAAGTATGAATATACAAAAAGATTCACATCAATAAAAATATAACAAATGTTATGACAAAGCTAACTAGCATTTATAAAATTGTATGGATTTGTCCAATGACATACTATCAAGAAAATAGCAACATAATATCGAAGAATAAAATACACTGTAAAGATTTAATTACTTTCATCAAAACCTTTAAGTGAGAGAATGTAAAAAGAAAAATCTCATCGAACATTTCGTGTTATAAATGATGCACGTCATTTTTTTAGTAGTGTTAGGTTTTACAGAGGGGGTTTCACTGGAGAGAACAACACCAATGAGATCTGAGCCCAACCAGAGCCCAACCACATAAGACATTGACACCACTCTCAACCCAAAACCTTAAGGCAATGGGCTTATGGGTCTTTATCCTTATATGGTGCTCTACTTTCTCAATTCTGGGACTTAGACTCACACTTGGATTCCCAACAATCTCCCTCTCAAGGGTGAGTCCCTTCAGCCTTCAACTACATTGGTACACTCCCCCTCCAGCGGAAGCATTCCCAACCACGAGTACTCCTATTCTGCCCTTTTCTGTACCGCCGTTTTTTCTTAACGGGACACGCTTACCTGGAACCCTTACCTGGGACTCTTGCCAGGAAGACTTTCGATACTAGGACCATACTGGTACTGCACTCGTCTGAGCCGGTATTAACCATCGGCTCTGATACCACTTGTTAGGTTTTACAGAGGGGGTTTCACTGGGGAGAACAACACCAATGAGATCTGAGCCCAACCACATAAGACATTGACACCACTCTCAACCCAAAACCTTAAGGCAATGGGCTTATGGGTCTTTATCCTTATATGGTGCTCTACTTTCTCAATTCTGGTCAATGTGGGACTTAGACTCACACTTGGATTCCTAACAAGTAGGACATACCAAAATTTCTTTATTTTCTTTTATATTAGTTTAGTGTTTGAGAAAAAAAATTAAGAGATGAAATTAATTTTTCTTTCAAAGCTTTTTTTAATTACTTTTCCTATTTTAAAATAGAATTTTATTATTTTCTTTTAAAGATGGAGATAAAGATATTATAATTTTTTTTCTGTCAATACTCTAATACTCATCAAATCACTTATGTTAAAAATAATTAAGAAACTAATTACAACTCCAACTCCAACTCCATTCAAATTCTCCAGAAAAAAAAAGGCGATATAACTAGAAGGATTTTTTTTCTCCGAATAGTGACAGAAGACAACAAACATTATTCATTGCAAAACGTGGAAAAATAAAAGTAATTCAACAAAAGCATATTTTAGGCTAAAGTATTAGTATCACCAAATAAAGGAGAGTCTCTATCTATGCCATATGACTGCATTATTGAATCAACTTTCATTTATTTGTCAAACTAAAGTAACAGATAAATAAAGTGAGCAGATATATTTGCTGTTATCAGTGGTAAAAGTGCTGTATCCAACATAATCAGACGGAAAGATTGCCTTTTTCAAAGAACATTGAAACTTAACCTTTAAAGGGAATCAAGTCCTTGAACAAAAATGGTAGCAAAATCTTCCATCGCACTTTTTGGTAACACCAATCCAATCTCAATTCCTCCACTGATATCCCTACTTTCACTCAGAGAAAACGCTCCTGTTTTGTCTGTGGATATCATATCCACCTTCTTTGGCCTTCCCCACCCAAAATCAATGCTATAAACCTCAAACAACGGAGACCCAGCAGTAGAAATTACTCTACTCTTCCCAGGATCAAGCATAATCGAAACCCATCTTTCTGCTCCATTCAACACTTCCTCTTCCTTCACCCTATTCAATGCCTCAACTATCCCCTCCAAAGCACAAACGAACCCATCTTTTCCCACCAACTCCTTAGTCAAAGCCACAACGAATTGTCCTCTAACACAGTTTCCAAAATACGTGGCTGGAATTGGAGGGTCCAAGCGCGCTCTACAATCAACAGAAAATATGAACAGCACATTTTCTTCCTTCACTTTGTTCGCTTTGACCAAACACGCTAACACATACGCACACGTAACAGAAAACGTTGACAGATGAACAGCCACTTTCACCTTAGAGTTTCCCTTTTGTTTGAGCTTTTTGATCTGTGAAGGGGTCAATTCGAACAAACCTTTGAGTCCATCGCTCGGTGTTTCCGTGAGAGATTCCCACGCCTTGAGACTTCGGTTATTCGAACCGTTATGATTCATCCACTGGTTCGCGTACAGTTCAGCGAGTCCAGAAGGGTCTCTAATCAATGATCTGTTAAACGTAGGTGTAAGATGCTGAGGTAAGGATGGTGTTGGTGTTGAAGGGTTTTGAAGGTTAGAGCATATATAGGCCCATGCTTTGATGAACATGGATGAAGATTTTCCGTCGAAAGCTGCATGGTGTGTGGTTACTCCAATGCAAAAGCCAGCGTTTGGGAACACGGTGACTTGAACAGCCAACAGAGATGCTTTATCATGGGAATTGGCCAAGTGGGGTGCTAAATCTGGCCGTTGTGATGCTTCACAGAGGTGGGAGGAGACAAGGTTGAAGTTTTGGTCGGACTCAGCAACAGTGAGGGAAACAGTGTCGCCGGGGAGATAGTTGATGATGGGTTTGGGAGAGTGGGAGGGCCATGTGAGGGTGCCGGCGAAAGGGAGAAAGTGTTGGAGAGTGAGGGAAAGAGAGTGGTTGAGAGAGGGAAGAAGAGAGTGAAGGAATGAAGAGGTTGGGTGTGGGAAGGGATAGAAGAATAGACGTTGAACCGGAGGAAACCGAAGCCATAAAAGGTCGAAGAAGGTTAGTGGAAGAGAGGTTGGAACAAGGGTTGGTTCATGAAGTGGTGCCACCGAACAAACTTGGATAACTTTGAGAGTCATGGTTGAGAGGAATGGAGAAGCAGTGGTGCAGTTGAAAAGGAAGTGACGGGTGGTGCACTTTTATAGATCGGTGGTCCCAAATCGCTGAAAATCCAATTCTTAAAGGTCGGGGAACCGCAGGTCAAATTGCAATTAAAGTCTCATTGATCACTGTGAATTATTTTGAAGGCTAGTTTGGCATATACCTAATTACATTAAGAAATCTTTTATAGAAAAGTTTAAATTTTCACGTAATTAAGGTTATTATTACATGAGCTGGAATAGGTGCATTTAAAATTATGGAAAATATTTTTATATTTCAAAACCACTTAAAAGATGACATCTCATATTATAAGAGAAAGTTATCAAAATTTAGTAGTCAAAATATCATTCTCATAAAATTATTACGTGGAGAAAACATGGTCTAAGAGTGCAAAAGAAATTGGATTGGGAATTTAAAATTGAACAAGGTTGGGGAGAAAATGAGTGTGGGAGAAGCCCTAGGATAGCTGAAGCTAAGCCAATCTGGATTTAGAAACAAATAACAGTCATTTATACAGTTCAATTTTTTCTATATTAGTTATTTGATCTTTTAAAACTATTTTTCAAATTTACTAATCGTCATTTTCTTTATGTCCTAAACGTTTAGGGCTTGACCTTTTGATTGGGCCTAAGATCAGCTCACTTAGTACTCTAAGACCTCTTCTAGTCACTTACTCACTCCATTACAAGAAAAATCGATATTATCGACGGCCAAAATTCGTCGGTAATGGTCAAAATCCGTCGCTAAATCAACATTATCGACAGTAAAAAATCTGTCAGCAAAATGCTTGTCAGTAAAATTTTACCGACGAAAATCATGTTCCGTCAGTAATTACCGACGGATGTCGGTAATTATCGAAAAAATCCGTCAGTAAATCTGCCAATAATTACCGACGGAAAAATCCGTCGGTAATTATCGACTGAAAAATCTGTCGGTAATTACTAAAAAATTCGTCGGTAAATTTGTTGCACTGTTCATCTTCTTCCTCCTCCCTCTTTCAATTTTTTTTTTCGTGGTCGCCGTCGCTGCCACCGTCGTAACTGCCACTGTCGACGCCGTTGCCACCATTGTCGTCGTCGCTGCCGCCATCGTCGTCTTCTTCTTCTTCCTCTTTCTTCTTCTTCTTCTTCTTGTTCTTCTTCTTCTCCTTTATCTTCATCTTCTCCTTCTTCCTCTTCTTCTACTCCTTCTTCCTCTTCCTCTTCTTCTTCTTCTCCTCTTTCTCCTTATTCTTCTTCTCCTTCTCCTTCTTCTTCTCTTTCTCCTTCTTTTTCTTCTTCTTCTCTTCTTCTTTTCCTTCTTTTCTTCTTCTTCTCGTCTTCTTATAAGGAGATTTGGGCGGGAAAATTCCCACTTCTTTTACCGACGGATAAATTCGTCGGTAAATTCGTCGATAAAAAAATTAAATTATCGACGGATTTTGTCCGTCGGTAATTCAAATTTTGGGTGAAAAATTTCCGCTTCTTTTACCGACGGATTTTTTCGTCGGTAAATTCGTCAATAATTCAAACTTAGGCGGAAAATTTCCCGCTTCTTTTACCGACGGATTTTTCCGTCGGTAAATTTGTCGGTAAAAGAAATTTGAATTACCGACAGATTTTACCGACGGATTTTTCAGTCGATAAATAAAATTTGAATTACCGACAGAAATTTAGGAATCCGTCGGTAAAATCCATCGGTAATTCAAATTTACCGACAAAAGTATATCCGTCGATAAAATTTCGTCGGTAATTCCGTCTGCTAGGACATAAGTTTTTTCCTCCTCCGAGCTTATTGAACGTTCTTCCTCCACGTAAGTCAATCTCTAATCTATGTTCCATTTTCGTTTTTTTGTTCTAAAGCTTTAGTCCCATATTATCTCTATCTTGGTCTCATTTTCACTTCCATTGGTTCTGTTTTCTAGTCCGTAAGTTGTAGTCGTGTCGTAGTGCTCTTCTTTTGGGGCCTAGTTGTTAGGTTAACATCTTTCAAGATAAGGGAAGTTGGAACTCCTTTTTCTTTGAAATGGATTGTACTTATTTTCATTCTAGAATGTGCTGAGTATGTTTGATTGATGATTACATTGAATGGGTATGAATTTCATGTTTGAGTATCTATGGGTTAGAGAATTTTAGGTGGTTTAGAATGCAATTGGAATGAGAGATATTGATTGTTGCAATTGTTCAGTTTGCTATCATTTATAAACCACTATGAAATGAGTTTGAGAATAAAAGTGCAAGATACCAAATTGTGCAGTGGAACAAGTCAAAATCTGACAACCAAGAAGCATATGGTGTGACGCTATCCATTTTCCTACACTGCACACTTTTCGTAAAATGAAGGTTCCTACTTCTTTAACCGTTGGATCGAGTTGACATTTTAACAATTGATCCTAGACACATAGTTCTTGACTTTGACCGATCGGATCTTGAATATGAGGTCTGTAGTGAGAGTAGTTTTTATCGCAAGGTCCCTGTAGTTTTGATTGTCGACAACATTGACCTTTTTGCTTGTTTGGTGTATAACTTTCTCTATAGTTATTCAATTAAGTTGGTTTTGTTGCATTTGATTCTTGATTCAATCGTCTTTAATTTGAATATAAATACAAAATTTTTGGAGCTTTACACAAGACACAGTTTTATTTCTAAAATCCCAAATTGTTTGCATAATGTTAGGGGTAGCAAACGGGCCAGCCCGGCCCGTTTTGGCCCGGCCCGTATGTGGCCCGTCAAAACACGGGTCGGGCCGGGCCGGGCTGGCCCGTCAAACAGAAACGGGCCAATAGTCACAACCCGTCCTGTATAGCACGGCCTAGCCCGTCTAGTTTATTTATTTATTTTTTATTATTTTTTGTTTTTTTAATTAGTTTTCAAATTTTTTAATTTGTTTATATATACATATAAAGTCATATTTAATCAAATAAAATATTATTTTAACTTTTAATTGATTAGTTAATGTTTTTAATTAGATAAGTTAAAATAATTATTAAATTTACATATTAAATTATTCAATTATAACTAATAATTCAAACTTAATTTGTACGTGTTAATGATTTAAATTACAATACTATTATATATTTATACATTTAAAATATATAATCTAAAAAATTAATCTTTTTAATTATTTTTATTTTATTTTATTTTTTTAAAACGGGTCAACGGGCCAGGACGGGTTGGCCCGTACTTTGGCCCGTCAAGTTGACGGGCTGGACGGGACGGGCCAGAACGGGCTGACGGGTTGAAATCTTCAACCCAGCCCGTTCCTTTTAGCACAGGCTGACGGGCTGGCCCGTTGGGCCCAGCCCGTTTTGCCACCCCTACATAATGTGTTGTTTTGTTGGATTGGATAAAAATTATAAGAATTAGTTATTTTCCAAGAGAGACATATGTTGTATGATTTTTAATATGTTTTTTCAAATGCTTGTGTGAGAATATAGGAGATTCCATGGGGGAAATTTGATTTAATTAGTAGTGTGTTCATTGATGTAAGGAGTTAGAATTGGAGGTTTATCCTGAGTAATGCTCATTCAAGACTCATGTAGAGTGGAATGAGTCATGTGGTGAGAGGGGCATGAGGTCTTGTCTTTAAAATAGCCCTAGGGTTCTGGTGACGATAAAAGGGCTAACCTTATGTCGTAGGGTGAAACCCATTGACGATAACTCTGCAAGTAGTAGAGGCTGTAACATCCCTAAGGAATATTACTTTGAAAATAACATAAACAATTCAATAAAATAAATTAAAACGTGTTATTATTGATAATACCTCATTTATAATCACATGTTCCCAAGAGAAAATTAAAATCGCAAAGTTGCATACATTATAAATGTTCGCAATCCAAAGTTATTACAACCATAAAAGTCCAAAATGGCTAATGTTCAAAACATAAACATAAAAAAATATCAAAAACTCAAGTCTTCAAAAGCCCATGTAATCCCACTCTCCAATCTCAAGCGTCTCTTGGCTCACCTGTCAAAACATCTGCTCCCGGATAATAAATTATCTGATCATCGCCCCGCACAAACAGATAGGGTGAGCTATGCACACATGAATATAAAATAAGTATGACACCCATCCCAAGATATAAATTTTACTGACATGTGTTATCTGCAAATTTCCCATCCTTGATCTCATATTCCTTCATGAGTCATATGCATGAAACTAGGTCTTGAGACTTTATTGTGCTCCCACGAACTATCCCTTTCGTGGTCCAACCCCATGAGTCAATCTTGCTCATAGTCTAACCCCACAGACTCCTCGTCTATGGTAAAACATCCAAGCCTTCCCAACTTGGACCCTGGCACACACGCAATCACCATACTATGGACTCCTCGCCCAATAGCAGCCGACGGGAATAAAACTATTCCTTGCCCATCGTGCGTCCGACGCATGTAATCACCATACTAAGGACTCCTCGCCCAATAGTAGCCGACGGGAACTAACCAGTTCCATGCCCATCATGCGTCCCACTACCAAGCACATCCCAGACCCCTATTGGACTTAGTCCATCAAGCCCAAGCATAAAAGTAAGTGCACTTAGTCCTTCAAGTCCACTAATCAACGGACAACCAATTTCACAACAACCAAAATCGCCTGACGCCGCCTAGACACGAAAACTAGCAGTACACCACCCGGCGGCCAACACCCTATCGCTAGGCACCAGAGGCCAAATAGAAGCCACCCAGCTTCGTCACCGCCTGACGGACACAACCCTACCGCTAGGCGCCTCCTGCAAATAGTGGCCACTGCCACTAATTTAGAACTCTACCGCCTGGCGGCTCGCCCCGCGCCGCCAGGCGCCATACCAATAGCGTACTGCTACTGGTTTTTGGCACTGTTTACAGATCTTAAGGCCTTCAACTTTCAATACCAATTTCACACATTAATCCTAGTAATTAATATATATCATCATGCCAAAACACACCAAGTACAATCAATTCATGTCCAACACAAAATTTATCATGTTCCCATACTTCCCCAAAACCCGTAATGATCATGCAACACTCGGTCATAGTGATATCATCAATGGTAGCATTTTTCACACACTTATAACATCATACATTTGAGCTAACATATATAAGTTCATATATTCATCATGTCTTAGCAAGCACTACCAAAAACATACTCATCAATCACACACACACACACACACACATATATATATATATATATATATATATATATATATATATATATATATATATATATATACATTCACCAATCAAGGCCATACCAGCACTTGAGAACACTTAATCATCCATTAGTCATCATACTATTAGAGAATTCAAACAACCAATCATGCGTCACGTATATCTCTAGCTACTGTCCTCCAAATCAAATCTCCACCGTTCATAGTGAAGAAATACATGTTGTGGGTCTATTTTCAAAATTTCACCCAAATCGGACGGTTAACGAACCGAGAAATGCAGTTTTACAAAAACTACGCAAACTAGAAAAAGTGGTGGCGCCTAGCGCCCAGAAGTGGAAGGTGGGGCCTGGCGGGACTGTACTACCGCTAGGCGGTTCCTGTTGTACGAAAAGTACAAAAACAACATTTTTCATGAACCAGAGCACCCCTCACATCTCTGGTATGGCGCCTGGCGGTAACCAATGTCCCGCCAGGCGGTTCCTGTTGTTCTAGGAACCCTAACCTTCTTCTCTGCACTTGTGAGCTTTAACCAACCCCCAACTACTCTGTTTTCCATTGATTTTTCGATTCAAAGGCTACACTCACAGGTTTAAGATCATGGTTCGTTCCTATGGCTCCCAATATACGAAAACCCCTTACCTTATTCCGCTTAACTTAGTGTCACAATAATATTCTCAACCCCAAATAATATTAATTCGATTTTCGTCCAATTTGACCGTCACTCACATCTAATTCAATTATGTATGATGCCTAAACACTCAGAACCCATAAGAACTTCCCATTTCCTCAATCAGGCTCACTCCAGAACGCGTAAAAATATCAAAATAAAATGAACAGGTTCACGTTGCCTGGCTGTTGTTCATCACCGCCAGGCACTTCATCAGAAAAACCCAGAGAATGGATTACAAGCTTGCATCGCCTGGCGGTCCACAACATGCCGCCAGGCGGTTCCTATCAGGAACTCAAAAACAACCCAGAAAAGTATGTGGCGCCTGGCTGTTACGAATAGCCCGCTAGGCGGTTTCTGAAAAAATTCCAGAAACGCGAATTTTAATAGAACAGATGGAGGTTCATGCATAATCATCACATACTTATTATACAATTCGTGCGTAAAAAAAAACTAACGTGTAGAGCTCCCCTAACTTGGTTTCCTTAACTTATTTTTGGACTTGTTGTGAGTTCCCTCTTGATCACCAACGATGTTCCTTTGACTCTCTATCTCAATGCAGCTCCTTGCTTCCCTCACTTCTCACTGTACACTCTCCATTTCGTATACCTAAGGCTATGCAACAATAACAGTCCTTAAACCACTCTTTCTTTCTCTTAATTGGTCCCTAATAATGGTCTTAAAATGAGAGGTAAATGGTATAAAACGAAAATACCATTAAACTTGAGTTTAATTGCCATTCATTGGCAATTCTATAATGGTTTTCCAGCCCCCTTGGCTGCTAGGATTTCCTTGCCCTTTCACCTTCATGCCAAAGGAAATTTTGGCAAAAAATAGAAAGTTTAATTTGGGTTCAATTCATGTTTCGTGATAATTTATATAATTCTATAATTATATTATCACTCATCATGATCTCGCACATATTTAAAATAATAATAAATTAAATAGCACATAAATGGCGTACATAAGACTTGAACCCAAGTCCTTTCACACAACCAAGTACTCTCAACCACTTGAGCTAGTACTTTTTCACATCATAACAATCCGCATTAAATGCCTTAAAGACTCCTACTACCCGTATTTATTAAATAATTATTTAATTAATTATTTAAATTTCTCGGGTCTTACAGAGGCCACCACAAGTGCAAAAACCAAGAATCATACATCAATGTCTAGATCCGGATAATTGAGTCTAGAATGTCATCTTGTGTGATGAGTTAGTTGATATTTCTTAGCTTGGTGTAATTGGTGTGTTGTTCTACAATTCTTTTGAGTGGTATATATATATATATATATATATATATATATATATATATATATATATATATATATATATATATATATATATATGTGTGTGTGTGTGTGTGTGTGTGTGTGTGTACTTCTTTTTCTTTTTGTAATTAGCTTACCCTTTCTCTGCTTATGTTATGTTTCCTTGTGGTGTTTTCCTTTTTGCAATGATCACCAAATATTTGGTGTGAGAATATGTGGGAGCTCGCGGTGATCGTAGTGATGATGGAGATGCTGCAGTTTAGTTAGGCTTGTTGGATTTTGCTCTATGATAGAGCTCCTTTTTAAGTATTGTTATCCTGTAGTTTCTTGCTCTGTGAGCAAATTTCCAGTTTAAACTAATCTATGTTTAAATTTTGTTTATGGCATGTGTTTTGTGCCTTAGTTTTCCTGTTCAGTATATTTTGGATGACTATAAAAGGTTAATTTTGATATGTTTCTGCCTTGGCTCTATTTTATTATGATTATGCGACTTTTTATTTATTAGATTTATCTATTAAATGGGATGTCACATTTTTATGGTATCAGAGCCTTCGTTCCTTCGAGTCTGTGAGCTTATGCTTGCTTAACTTTCATTGTGTTTTCTGGTTATGTTTTAGCTAAGTTTTTGGTTTATTCAAGTTAGACTGATGGTTTCTCTTGTGTGAGTAAAGATATGGCACCTCCTCATATAGCTCCTCCACCCCCTCAGGACGATGTGCCAGATTTGGCTAGAGCAATTGAGGTTGTGGCAACAGCCCTAACCTAGCAAAGTAATGCCATGATGCAACAGTACGAGGCTTCGATACAACGCCAGGAGGCATCTCTTGAGCAACAACAATTAGTGATGCAGTAGATAGAGGCTGCAAGGTTGGCTTATGAGGCTACTTAGAGGCAACATATGGAGGCCTCCGACAGTTGGAGGAGAACATGGCTGGTGGTCCTGCCTACGATCCTCAAGCTCCACCCTCACCCCCTAAATGGAGCTTGGAGGATTTCTTAAAGCATCAACCTACCAAGTTTAATAGGAAGACAAGTCTTAACCTAGCATGCTAGTGGATGAAGGACATGGAATAGATCTTCGACGCCAAGAGGTGTTTGAATGCTAGTAGACTTGCTTTCATAGTGTACATGCTCACTGAGGAAGCGGAGCATTGGTGGGCTAGCATGAAGTTGGTCATGGAAGAAAAAAGGGAACAGATCACCTGGGAAGCCTTTAAGAAGAAGTTCCTATTCAAGTACTTCCCTGATAGTGTGAGATACGCTAAGGAGGTAGAGTTCATCTAGTTAACCCAAGGCAAAAGGTTTGTGGCCGAGTATTCAGAAAGGTTCAAACATTTGGGGCACTTCTACACTATGCCTTTGGATGAGGAGTGGCGGTCAAGGAAGTTTGAGAACGACCTCTAAGGAGACATTCGTTTGATGGCAGCAGCCCTAACCAAGCAAAGTAATGCCATGATGCAGCAGCACGAGGCTTCGATGCAGCGCCATGAGGCGTCTCTTGAGCAACAACAATTAGTGATGCAGTAGATGAAGGCTACAAGGTTGGCTTCTGAGGTTGCTCAAAGGCAACATATGGATCATTGGTCATCATATCTCTAATAGCTAAATATGCGCCTTTGATCACTTTTGCCTTCAAATTTCCAATAAATTCTCCATTTCCTTCCTGCCATCACCACAAATATCATTTAAACATCCAAGGAAAACCATTCCAATTACTAGGCTTTCATCAGAGCATAACATTAATTTAACTCAGTGGATATGTAGTTTTTACATTGATATGCTAACATGTTGCAGGTGACATCAATTTTCCTGTGACAGAGGCCAAGTGGGCTGGGTCACAATTGAATGAATCGTGGCGCTTGGGTTTGTGTTACACTCTTAAGTAAAAAGAGTTGCATATTGACTATTAGCTAAAGCTTTTGTCATGTGGTAAGCGCTTGATCCTAACAATTGATATCATAGCCAAGGTCACGAGTTTAATTCCTAGTGGGCAATTGTTGTGTGGGATTCCTAGTAGGGCAATTTCTGAGGGAGAGATTGTTGTAGGTGACATCAATTGTCCCGTGGTGGGTCGAGTCATAATTGAATGAAAATGCCACTCTTATGATAGTTTTAGTATCATAAATTTTGAATAAAAAATATTGGTATTGTTTATATCCTACAATATCCCAACTCCACCTTTGATCAATCAATATCAACCTAGGACAATGAACTACAACTAGAATTAGTAGCAGAAAAAAATGTAATCTAAAAATAAATGATTCAGCAAAACCCAAATGGTAAAAAAACAAAACCATGAGAAAACTCGGCGGTATGTGATCAATTTGTATACAAGGTCTCACATGTAGAGATGCCCTACCCATAGAGGAAGGAGTTGGTAGCAGACAAGTCATTCAGCAATGAAACTTCCATGGCATAAATAAATGGATCTTTCACGAATCTGTCTAGAGAGATCTATATTGCATAGATAAGGTGCCTATCTCTACACGTCCACAATGAGATCAATCAGAAAAGCAAAGAAGGAGCTTTCTTGGAAAGCCTTGGTATGGTCCACTCGATGAGTATCCCTGGAATTGACCTTCCAAATTGTAAAGAGAAGGTCTTACTCCCTACCGTTGAATGCGTATGGTCAACTGTGTAATCGAGGAAGAGAGAGCACAAACGTTCATATCAAACAATCCATTTTCCAGTTTTCAAAATAGAAGTTATTTTAGCATTCAACAATTCACTAATCATATATCATATTTGTTAATAATTGCAAAAGTTTCAATTTTTCCATTCTAATCACAACACCAACTAACCTTGTGTAGTTGTCGACACAACTTTGACCTCCACTCCTAAGTCTTTGTTTCAACCCAACATTCATTGATTCCAATTAGGACCATCTGATTCAAAGTGTAAAATGACATGAAAAATCAAATAATATACATGTAAACACTTATTCAAAACCTAACTCACTCACACACCTTAGTTTCAATATATGAGCTTGCCTAATGACAAACACCAACTTCGGAAAGCATTACAAAAAAATTACTAAGGCTATGAGATATTTTAAAGCACATCTATTGGGGGAAATATTAACATACTAGTAAATTTCGTCAGTATGATTGCGCCTTGATATCCCTTGATACTAGAATATGTACAAGATATTTAGTATATCCGGTAAGGTGTCACATTAAGATTATTGTTATTATTTACTTAAGTTGTTATTTCACTAATATGGGTTAATATCACATTACCACTTTTATCATACAGGTCCAAGGCCCAAAAGGTACTATAAATACACCTAGTATCCTCCAAGGAATATTTACTATAATCCATACTCTCATATATATACTTTTTCTTATACGATATCTTTACTCTCTTACTAACTTGAGTGTCGAAGAGTCTTTTACAGGTGAATCTTCCCATATCTCAACTCTTGGAAGCATCTCATCAAGGTCTGACAAAGTCATCGAGATCTTGTCACTTGTTCGTAGGCTTACCTCAAGTTCTTGGTAATAACACATATATTTATTACTGTTCATGTAATTTATTTTTTTTTAGAATAATAATTTGTATGAAATGGTAGTCAATTTTTTTCAAAATTTTTCTTACACAAATTTCTACTAACGTTATACTTACTATTCATATATTTATTCACTAGTGTTTGCATATTAAAAATAAGCTAGAATTTTTAACTATGAAAAATTCATGTATGTAGAAAATTTTCCACATTAAATAAAATAAAAGTGAATAATATATAAAATAAATATATACATAAATAAGTACCTTGATATCTTGTAAGATCACTTTGACATTAGTAATGAAATATTGCCCAATTGATCTTATATTTGAAGTCATCCCAGACTAATCCTCTTTCTAGATTCTAGATTTATTTCTTTAAAAGTTAGTCTCATATCTCTTTAGGAACCTCTCACCACCGCCAGCTGGATATAATTAATTTAATTGTACTGTATTATACTAAAATAAACTACACTGATTGTGTTAAAAATTGAATTGTCCCAGTTCAATATTTACCTAACTACTTTATGATCGAACGAGTTGGACATTTTAGTTTTTCCTTTCTCTTCAATCACACTCCATTTATTCTATTTCAATTAATGTGGTGTGAGACTTCACACTTAATATAGATTAACTGTGACATTTTTTTTTTTCATTTGATGTACAATAATAAGAAAAAGTACCGAATATTTTTTAGGTTATATTATAATAATAGATTTAAGCGACAATTTTATGATTATATTATAAGTGACACTTTCATTGATGGTTATCGAGAAAATAAAAGTTAAATATTTCTTAGTTATTTAATTATAGTTTTTTTAATGATTATTTATTTAATTTTTTTATAGTTACACATTCTTAAATACGTGACCTAAATATTTATTTATTTTACAAATAACATATCATGTTTTAAATTAAGTAAGATATTTTAGATGTTAACTATTTTCAAATGAAACATTTTCTTAATCTTGATGTTATTTATAATAAACTTTAATTTGATAATTATTAAATCAAAACACTTATAAAAATATTATGTCAATTTATTTATATTATCGCTTTGGTACTTAACAAAATCATGTCTTATTATATCTAATTTTAAATTATTTTCTCGATCTCCTTTGTATTTCTTTTTTTAAATACATTTTTATAGTTTTGAATATATATTATTTTAACTAAATTTTTATTTTATTTAAATTTAAAAATATTGTAAATACATAAAATACTCTCTGTTTAAAAAAAACTTTAATTTTAAAATATTGTACATAAATAAATATTATAAAAAAATACTTTAACTTAATTAGTTATTAATAAATTTTTAAGTTTATTAGAAAAAGTTAAAAATATTTAAAGAAAAAATTCAACAATTTTTTAATAATTTAAATAATGAAATATATTTCAATTTAAAAATAATATATCTTAGTTCAAAATTAATATAGTTTAATTTAAAAATAATGTAATTCAATTCAAGAATAAAATAATTTAGTTAAAAAATAATGTATTTTAATTAAAAAATAATACATTTCAATTCAATTTATATTGAAATATAGTTTAATTTAATTTAATTTAATTTATTTAAATTATTTTGTAATTCAGTTGGTATAAAGTACTTTTAAGTTGAATGCAGTTATATATATTATAATTCGGTTGAGTCCGTTGTGTCTAACTCTATCTTCCGCAACTTCATCTCGTTCGCTTCGGCTTCCATCCTTTCAACCACAAGCTATCCGGACGTGATGGTTACAAAAGGTGTACGAACGATGAGGACGACACACGATAATAGAAGGCAAGGCGTGAATGCTTAACACTGTCATTCAATTGTCTATTATACTATACATCAGAAGAAAAAAAAAAGTAAAAAATTTGGATATCGGAGAGTGTTTCACCAAGTCCCACGAGGGTCAACGCCTAAAATTTCTAGCTAAAAGGAGTCAGAGTCGAATGGTCCTTATATGCACTCCGCCTTTTCCTTACTTTCGATGGTCCTTTTATTTCATGTCTTGTCACTTTCTAAATTCCTTTCAGCTTTTAGAATCCAAAAAACTGTAACGTACTTTAATGTTTTCTTTTTAGGAAAACGATCGATTAACAAAGAAAATGTTACAAATTTTTTAAAAAAGTAACGTAACATGTATTAAATGATTTTTTTGAGTTAAAAAATGGGAAATTGTACGTGTGAGAGAGAAATTAAAGAATAAGGACGTGGTTTAAAAAATGGGATTGTCTTTCACATAACTGCTCCCGTGTGCTGGAGTTTAATTTTTGGCCCGCTCTTAAAACTTTTCTTCCCCACGGTGGTACAGAACCATTCTTCTGCAAATTTCCATTGATTAAAATTTCCGCTGCATTTACCCAAACCCATTATCGTTGCACATCGAATCCCACCTACACGAAAGTAGTTCGTCCCGACGGTGGTAGACGAAATCACAGCGGAACGTTCCCGATGGTGGTTGACGGAGAGCATTGAAGTTGCAGGTTAGGAATTTTGATTATAAATCAATTTAGGGTTTAGGGTTTTGATTGGAAACCATTTCTGCTTGGAGTGGAATGTATTTTTGGGGTTTAGGGTTTTCATCCGAAACTGACGTGCTCCTTGTCATATCTGTGACAGCTTCGTGCCATTGCCGGAGGTGAGACGAAAATTGAAGTGTGGTTTTTACGGAGCTCACTTATTTGCAGGTTATTTCAATTTTGTTTTTGTTAGTGTCATTTGAAACTAGCCTCCTTTATTTTGAGTTGTGTTCTTTGTGAATCCCCTATTTGATTTGAAATGGTTTGTTGTGTTGTGGTGTTTGATGAAAGTATGATTGGATGGCTTAGTCTTACACACTCGTTGAATGAATTCTATT
>Ga0214544_1008698_pt1 | contig 16606 bp, 8 predicted proteins | sample CNSS3metaG_FD_160074 | JGI IMG/M metagenome (GOLD analysis project Ga0214544, IMG submission 160074) | Root nodule microbial communities from cowpea collected in UCLA plant growth center, Los Angeles, California, USA - CNSS3 | ecosystem: Host-associated > Plants > Roots > Nodule | place: USA...
TTCATCCCCATCCCCATCCCCATACCCAATTGAAAAAATCGGGGATTCCCCATACCCATACCCATACCCAGTCAATGCGGGGATTCCCCGTCAAAACGGGGACGGGTTCGGACAATACCCACGGGGATGGGTTTGTTTGCCATCTCTAATCATAGTATATGTACCCATGATGCATGTGTCCTCTATACTCTAATTTAAATTAACAAAAAAAAAAACATGATTAAAATATTAACATATTGATTTTGAATGAGTTATTTTTTTATCAATTAGTTTTTTTAAAAAAAAAATTCATTTCTTTGTAAATTGTTACACAACACTATTTAAATGGGTTATTTGGACTTTGTTTGAGATTTATGAATGTTATGTATATTATTTTATTTGAATTTACGATTAAAATATGTTGTTAAATTTTTTTTTTATTTTTTTGTAAATATCTGCGGATACCCATGGATATCTGTGGATATTAAAAAATTATGCAAATACTCGCCCCGTTGACATCCCTAGTCAAGTGTAATTATCTTAATTTTAATTTAGTCTTTGTAGATCTCGTTGATTCAATTTAGTTCTTACATATGTCTCTTTGATTCAATTTAATCTCAATTTTTTTTTTTGAAATAGATTAATATTGTTTCTCTCTAAGACCAAATTTATTATTTCTATAAATGTTATACAAATATTTTTTTTATTAAAAATAATTTTTTAACATATTATATTTTTCTTAATTGTTGACCAAAATTTTAAAAATATTAATTAAAATTGTTGATCATAATTTTTACCACAAAATTTTAATATAAATACCAAAATTTAATATTATAAAAATATTTATATTTAATAAGTTTTAATCTTATAAAAACACATGAATTTACAAAATATAAATTAATAATTAAAATATTTAATTAAAAGTAAATATTAAGTTGACAAACACCTACAGAAATCATAAAAATAATTAAGCATGAGTATTTTGTTTTAAATTTTAGGGTTAAATATGTTTTTAGTCCCTTAAGTTTCAGCAAAATTTGGAATTAGTCCCTCATCACAAATTTTGACTAATTTAGTCCTTCATCTTTAAAAATGCGTGAATTTAGTCCTTTTAGCCAAATTTTGTTAAGTTTATATGACGTTTCAAACACATTTCATGATAGTATTTGAATTATTTACACCTTTTGAAACATTTTTGCTTCAATGTTAACTCAAATATTATCACAAACTGTGTTTAAAATGTCAAATAAACTTATAAAATTTGGTAAGAAGGACTAAATCCACGCATTTCTAAAGATGAAAGACTAAATTGGTATAAAGTTTCGAAAAGGGACTAATTCCAAAATTCACTGAAACTTGAAGGACTAAAAATATATTTAACCCTAAATTTTATACTTTTTACGTTGCAAAATATTTGGCAAAGTTGATCAGTAAACAATCCTAGATAATAAAGAAAGAAACAGGTCATAAGACAGAAAATATGTCGCCTAACATTTTATTATAAAACTTCATACAAAATCATTATTATAATAAAAATTATTATTGTAAAATTATGAAATTGTAAAATCATAAATTTACATAATCATAAAATTGAAAAGTACAAAATTATAATGTTATGAAATTATGAAAATTAGGAAATTATAAGATTACAAGAAGAAGAGAACCAAAAAGGACCCAAAAGCCACAAGAGAAAGTAGAACAATTGCATATGGAAGTGGACTGACTCAAACGGAAAGGGGTTTTGTTTTTAGCTTTAAAAAAAAGGTTTTATAAATATATTACCGACAAATCATATTGAATAAGTATACCAATGGGATTTTTATTTATGGATATTTTGTAACATTTAATTCGTAGGACGAATAGAGCCTGTAAACAATTCAAATTCTTCGTGAACAAGCAAACAAAAAAAAAAAAGGCTATTAAAAGCAAATAGTATGGATAGAGAAAAACACACAAAAAAAAAGTTATAGTTCACCTCCACTTGATACTACGTTTAGTATCTAGTATCTAATGTAACTTGCTTCAAAAAAATTCACTAATCATTTTGGACTAACAACATGTATTATCCTTTCAAAGTTACACGAGTTTTAACTTCTCTACATACATGAGTAAAAACATCTCTCAAACTACACCAAGTATCATCTTTAAACTTGGTTGAAACTTACCTTATTTATTTTTAATATATTTATTTTAGTTAGATGTTTATCTAAGATTAATATATGCATACATGAAATAAAAATAGTTAGTGTCACCAAGTGGCGGAAGAAATCAATTTTTTTATAGATTTATATAAATTTGAAAAATCAAATACATAAAATTTCAAAATAAATTATTTTATTTATATAATAATTTTGTTTAAATAAAAAAAAGTAGAAGGGTCAAAAGCTCCCGAATTTCATAACCAAGCTGTGCCTGTCACCATAAAATTAGGTAAATGGACTTAATTAGCAACCAACATTAAAGAGACTTTATTATCATTTCTTAAACTAACTCTAATATAAATATTTATTTATTAAATAAAAATATTTTTATAATTTTTAACTTTTTATTTTCTAAATTAACCTACATTGAATTGGTGTTTGGTAACACATATGATTTCGGATTTCTCTTCATGAGTTTTGTCTTGGTCTTTTCATAAGTTTTCCATTTTTTGTTCTTTTATTTCAAACATAATATGTAAACTTTTAGGATATAGTTGATTAGGATGTTTTAATTTCCGTGTAATGTTTTGGATGTCAATGTTATTGTGAATTGTTATTGCATTGCATGTACGCAACGTTAACGTTATATACGAACAGGACTACGTCAATTACAAATAATAAGTATAAATTTAAATTAGTTTCGTTAATTTTTTTTTTTTTTTTATGTAAGTGAAATAAATAATATAGTCATATTGAAATAATAAAATTCGTTGGAACCGGTTAGAATCAATTTCAAAATGTAAATTTGTGTCTATTAAAAAAAATCTAAATGAATCCAAAACTAATCTTTTAAAAAAAACTATAATTTAAAACCTCTGAACCTTCGGGTAATCTAAAATCCAATATCTTAGATTAATATCAATGTGTTGATTCATCGTTTACCACAAGTAGCATATTATTAAGTAGAAAATAGATTGAATAAAAAAGACACAAATGATATAGAGGTCAAAACATCAAAATAACTTAGAAGCCCCTATTTAATTAATTTATATATATATATATATATATATATATATATATATATATATATATATATATATATATATATATATATATATATTGTAGAAAAAATAATTACCAATACCAGAAAATCTACCATTTCATCATTACATAAACACTTAATACTGAACTATTTACCATAGAAGAATTCATTATATAAGTTATGCTTATATTAAATGATACTTTCATCTTTTATTGCTATCTTAATTTTCTTTTCAAGTTTTGAATTATTATTACACTTGTTCTTGAGATACTAAGTTGAGGTTATCTTTATCCGATCTATTCTTCACAATACTTTTCAATTTTATAACTAAGCTTTTCTTGCAATGGTCATGAGGACCATAAGTGTGACCTAAGGAATCTTTGAAAAAATGTTAATATATTGGTGATTTTCAAGTTTAAGATGATGTTACTAATGGTTTTCAAGATGAACAAAAGAAAGCCTAGTCTATGTTATTGTTCTCTGAAACTGTTACTTTCTTTTCGTTCTAATGTACAATTCTATTTTGAATTGGTTTTTGATAGCACGTGATCTTTGTTTTTTCTTTGAGTTTTGTCCTGTTCTTTTCATAATTGTTGTATTTTTTTTTTCTTTTTTTCTTTAATATCTTGCATATGATACGTAAATGGTTATAGTTGATCAATATATTTTAAGTTCCGTTTAATCTGTCAGTGTCATCGTTAGTTGTGTGCATTGCCTATACGTAACGTTCATATAGAAAATCTCAATAATAATAATTATTGTTGCTATTATTTATTATTGTTGTTATTATTTATTATTATTATTATTAAATATGTTTTTTTTAACTCTAAGTGAATGTTGGAATTAGTCTATTTTGAAACTTTGGATTAATTTAGTCTTTCATTTATTTAAAATACATGAATTTAGTTATTTTAATCAAATTTTGTTAGATTTATTTGATGTTTCGTATGCATTTTAGGATTATATTTGAGTTGTTTATATTATTGGACACATTTTTGCTTTAATGTTAAGTTAAATACTATTATGAAACTCATTTGAAATGTCAAATAAACTTAACAAAAATTGATTAAAAGAACTAAATTCACGTATTTCGAAAGATAAAAAACTAAATTGGTCCAAAGTTTCAAAATGGATTGATTCCAAAATTCACTAAGAGGTAAGGGACAAAACCATATTTAATCCTTATTATTATTATTTGATGTAATCAAATATATGTTAAATAATTTATATTTTTATAAATTTTGTTTTGAAAGTATTTGAATTCAATATGTTATAAATTCATTAAAGTCGGGCTAGGTGAGTAAAATGTTTTAGATGTTTATATTCATAAGACAATTCAATTCAAAAAAATACATTAGTGTTTTTAATTTTTATTTTATCTTTTATCCGTGTTATTTTAATTGCATGCCATCAAGTCAAATCTATGCAAAGTAAACTTCACGAACTAATGATGGTTACAATAAATTTAGAAACGTTTTTAAAAATAAAATTCATCCCTTTGTCGATTAAATCAACTTATAATTTCATAAATTCAAATATCGATTAATTAAAGTAGTTTAAATTAACATTAAAAACTCAAGATAAAATGGAATCTATATCTATTCGTTTAAACTTATATTTTAAAAACGTTAATTAACTCATTTAATTTTGTTCTTTTATAAAGATATATTTTTGAAATTATCATAAAAAATATTTTATGAAAATAATATTTAAATTTAAATTTAATCATATTTTTCAAATAATGGCATTAAATAGAATTAAATTCATTAAAATGTGTTCATATCTCAATTTATCAACACAGGTTCGTATCTCAAAATAGGTGTTAGAGATTGAAAAATAGTTAATCCTATTTTCCTTGTTTGCCTAGACTGAATACAAAGTATCAGAACTGTAACGTAAGTGTACCGCCAAAGAAAAAACAAATCTCACTGGAAAATTCTGAACCCGGTGTAGTTCAAAATCCGATATATAAGGTTTGAGTTCCGATCGACAAATAATTTACTCCACACAATTTTATGCAATTAATTTAAATTTTAAATAATATTCCATTTTACTCACATGCCTGTTTTCTTTGTCCATTTTTGTACCACATTACACCAACTGTAGCCATCACCCAAATGTCCGACCTTAAATTTGCGTTTTCCAAAGCCAGACGGCACCCCTAACGTGTTGGCATCATACCCAAATTGGACCAGAATATTTAGCGTTTGGCCGGTATCTATTATCTAATGGAAAAGATCACAAAATAAATTTATTAGAATATTTGAATTTGATGAACAATAATTAAATATGTTAAGAATTAATTTAATTATTAGAGACTAATTATAAACTTTAAAAAGTATTTTAATTATCAATAATTTTTAATTTATAAATTAGTATATAAATTCGTTACTATAATGATAAATTATTTTTTATCATTAAAATTAATCATTATTCAAGGATTTTCTTATATTGATTATACATGTTATTTGTTACTATAGCTCAATCTTCATGCTCGACTTTGAAAATAAGAGTTCTGACTGATGGTTCCAGACGACACTAAAAAGAGCTCTGACCAACTAAAGGTGTGCGACAACACCTAATTGTCTTTCTTGGAACTTTGCGTGGTGAAGAGATAAAGAAACCCTTACCTTGTGTTTGGATGAAACATTTCAATAATAATGAAAAATTGAAATACATTGTATTTGAATTGTTTGCAATTAAATTCCCTTAATTTTCTAAATAACTTGTTTGGGTAAAGAAATTAAAATACCTTACATTTCAATTTCTATTTTGGATAAAACAATTGAATTTCTTCTAAGATAAACTTTCATTTTACTAATATTTATTTTAGGCTTAATTATGTTTTGAGTTCATGATAAATTTCGAAACTTTTAATTGAGTCTCTAATAAATTTTTGTGCTCTATTGTGTCGTTAAAACTAGAAAGGTTTAACGACTCTTTGTTGGTCCCATTTGTGTCATCAAGCCCACCCGGCAAGTCTATGACATCAGGCTGGCCCAACCCGGCTAGGTCGTCAGGTCGATTTGGCACGTATGGGTTGTAGGGTCGGTCGAGCCCGTATGTGTTGTCAGGCCTGTCTTGTCTGTGTGGGTCGTTGGGCCCGTCTAGCCTGTTTTGGTCGTCGAGCACGCCCGGCCTGTCTAGATCTTTGGGTCTGTTTGGGACGTCGGGCTCGCTTGACACATCTGAATCTTCGAGCCTGCCCGCCCCATATGTGTCGTCAGGCTCGCCCCCTATTTGGGTCATCGGGCCCGCCCGACTAGTCTTAGTCGTTGGGTCGGTCTTACCTGTTTGAGTCGTTAGATCTACTCGGTCCATCTAGGTCGTCAGGCTCGCCTGTGTCATGCAACCCATTTGGATTGTCAGGCTCGCCTGAACCTTTTTTTGTTGTCAGGTTAGCCCGATCTATTTGTATTGTTTGGTTGTCCCAACCCGCTAGCACTGTCGGGCTTGTTGAGTCTGTTTCGGTCATTTGCCCAGGATTATCCCATGGATTGGGCCTATCTTAGTCATCGGCTCAGCTCGAAGACCTAGTCCTAGGTCTGCAATCGAGACGACCTAACCTCGAATGATGGTCGAGTCAAGCCAGTCCAATGGCCAAGACGACTCAGGTCGTCGAGTTGTCATCAGAATGTTTAATAATATATTTTAAAAAATAATATATTTTTCATGTTTAAAAATAAAGCCCATAGATTGGTCTTGGCCCACAGGGCTATTTGGGGGGGGGAGGGGGGGGGGTTTAGCCCTGTGGGCTTCTTTAATTTGGGGCTATTTGGCTCTGTCGGCTTTTTTGATCCTAGCCCGCGTGGGTTATGGCCAAGTCCTGTGGATTGAGCCAAATTGAAAACTCTATCATAGAGTCGAGTGTGAGGTTGAGTGAGAAGAATTTCAAATTTCACCTATTTTGAGGGTATTTAAATTTCTATTAATTTAGCTAATTGAAATACTTCAAAAAATGCATGCATTTTAAATGTTTTTTAATTACTCTATCCAAACAAAGCATTTCATTACAAAGAAATCCAAATTCTTCAAAAAAAAAAATGAATTGCTTCATTGAATGCCCAATGACATAGACTTGTCGAGTGTGCCCGATGACATAAACGGGCCTAACAACCTAGATGGGTCGAATGAGCTCGACGAACTAGTGGTGCCAAGTCGGGGCAACGACCTAGACGAGTCAGGTTGGGGTAGGGCTAGGTCGACAAACTTGACGGGCCTGACCGGCCTGTATGGGACGTCAAGCTGATCAGGCTTGACTGGATTGTCTGGCCGACCCAGCCTAGCATGTCGGAGTTTCCAGCCGGCCCTACACGACTGGGTCATTGGGTCGGCCTGACCCATTTGGTCGTGGAGCCCATTTCCAAATTTATCATGAACTCAAAACATAATTAAACCTGAAATAAATATTGTTAAAATGAAATTTTATTTCATAATTAATTCAATTATTTTATCCAAACAAAAAGTTAAAATGTAAGTATTTTAATTTCTTTATCCAAACAAATTAATTAGAAAATGAAGATAATTTAATTACAAGTAATTTAAATACAATGCATTTTAATTTTAGCATTGTTGAAATGCTTTGTTTTTGTCATTGAAAAGAAAAAAAAAAAAACAAGCATGATGAAGATCCTTTTATTAAAAAAATTAATTTTTATTTTAAAAAAATTAAAATTAACTCGTGATAGACATGTGTCATCACATATGTCATTACATACGTCACTCCATTATACATAGACATATGCAGATAATATATATAGAAAAGTAGCTGTTTCATGTCAACAATATGTTATATTGATCATGCTCTATAGATAATTAATTAAGTTGATTCTTCATCTATTCTTACCTTGATTTGGGAGCGCAGCAATGAACTATGTATGATCGTAATCAATTAAGTAACTAAAAAAGTAATTAAACTTAAAAAATTTTAATTGATATGCACGAGATTTAGATAGACAAAAACAAAATTTTATAGGCTTTTGGTGAGAGAGATATTTGAAGAATTGATTGTCACACTCTTAGTTCAATTAATCCCATTATTTTATATTAGAAAAATGAATAAGAATATTTGATTTTATTTCATAATTGAGAAGTGAATGATGACATAAGATTCGCATCAACTTTTCCTACAAATCAATAATTTTGTATAAGAGAACCAAAATAAAGTTAGTACTTTGGTCATTTTTTTAACCTAATATAACCATTTAAAAAGTATACAAAACAAGTTGATATAATAATTAATCAATTATTTATCATTTAAAATGATTTGGTGAATATCTCACATTTTTTATTTGAATGAAACTAGTTTACATTATGCAAGCGTAAACTCTCTTATAATACATCAATTTATATCATATAAATAAAATATACACATATGAGATAAAATTTATAATATATAAAATTGAGTTAGACTTAAAATTTACTTCTTAAAATGATATCAAAATCATTTGAAGTCTATTATTATTTATTAGATCTATCATATCACTCAACATGAGAGAATATATTAAAGATCTCAATATCGATTAAAAATAAGGTGAGCTTAAAATATATAAGTGATTGTAACATGCCTTATAAATTATTTTTTCTAAAATTGACTTAGATTAAAACTCGCCTCTTTAAGATAAACTTCAACATAAAAATAATTTTATAAAGTTGAAACATAAACCTATTTCTAAACAGTTCTAAAACAGTTATGGACAATTAGTATATTATATATGTCTAAGATTATCTCGACCAGTGGTGGAACTGTGCAATGACAAAGGGAGCCACGACTCTCCCAATTTTTTTTTTTGGAATTTATTCTATATATATATATATTTATATTTTTTTTTTTTAAAAATTATATTTATATATTATTTATATTAATTTTATATTATGGAAATTATAATAAAAGATAAAATAAAAAATTTAATGGAGACATTGATTTATATAAGAAATTAGGATTTTTTTTAACTATATGATTTTTTCACCGTGTAAATTATCATGAAAGAGTGTGAGCAGAAATAATTACAAAGAGATAGATTGGGAGAAAGAAGTTGGGGAACATATAGATTGAGATTGAAGTATACATTCTCGCATGATCTCTCACATATCAAGGTTAATATCTTATTATGATTTATGTATGTTAGATTTATGATTCTTTTTAGGATGTTTCTCCAAATTAAGTTTATCCCAAATTAGTGTAAACATAATTATGATTTTAGGGATTCTTTTATGAAATTGGTATGAATCCTAATTATACTTTTTCCCAAATTATTATAACCCTTAATTATGAAATTTAGGGATTTTGTGTTTTCCGTAGCCTATGGTAATTTTTTTTTCAAGTTTTGAATTTATACCGTGTTGCTTATTTAATTAAAGTGGTATAAGTTTTGTTATGTTTTGCATTGTGATAATTGTGATTTGTGAATATAAATTTTATCCTTTTCTAAATAGGTGAGATGTGATAAATTTATATTAGAAAGATTATGATAAAGAGTAAAAAAAAAATTGATTCTTCTTTTAAAGAGAAGGTTTGTGATAAAGATGAAAAAAAATGCATATACGTTAACTAAACTTTCCTGAGAAATTTCATGAGAACCAAGAATTCAAGACAATGAAAAACAAATCTCTAAAATTCCTAAAATTATATATAATGAATTTAAAAATTCATTAGAACGCGATCCAGAAAAAACGTCCTCATATTTTACAATAACCACCAAATCAAATTGATGAGGTACGAAGAACTTATCTAAAATGATATTCATGGTTTGATATCATGATATAATAGCAAATAATAGTCATATTTTTTTGAATTCTACTATTATGTGTGCTTGTTTTAAACAGAGGAAATGAAGAGAAAAAATGAAAAACTTTTTTTTCTAACTAAAAAATTATATATAACAAATTTAATTTGACATCCCTAAATTTTGTGTCCAAGTTTCGCCACTGATCTCGACCTATATTTCCAATATCACCTCATATTGCTAACTCATGATATCATCTTGGATTGTGTTTATATGACCAATCTCCTTGAACAACACTACATCATCAATGACATTTGTGTTCAACTTCCTATTCCTTCTTGATAAATAAAAGAAAACATGTAAAAATAGAAAACAAATACAATTCGATGAAAAACTAAAAAAATAATAAAAGAAAAAATAAATAATATCTTATATGTTTTTATTCTTTAATATATTTAATTTTATATTTTATTCTTTATTAATATTATATATTGTGTTTTATAAAAAAAATTATTTAATTTAAATTTCATTAATTCTTAATAATATATTACATATAATTTAAGAAAATTTAAAAAAGTTTGGGCCTTTGACCCCTCTGATCACATATATAATCCGCTACTCTACATCATGCACTACTAAAAATTCTCATATTACATGAAAATTTTCTTGTAAATTTGTTAAAAAAATTTACTAAAAAAATTTTCCTGCCATTTTTTCTAAGAATTTTAATTGGTAGGTAATTCCTTCGTAGGTAATTATTTCCTACAAAATTATAAAATTCGCAAGTATTTCTTACAAAATTTGTTGCGAAAAATGTTTTATACAAAATATTTTGAAAAAAAATTAGCAGCAATTTCCTGCAAATTTTTTTTCATAACAAAATTTATAAGTATTTTTTAAAAGAATTCAAAATAAAATTGACAGAAAATATGAATTTTTGTAGTAACAATGTGACTGAGATATTTTAATAAGAGTTAATTATAACAAATTGTAATTAGTTGAGATAATTGACGGTTAAAACATATTAGCATTCCAAAATAATTATTTGAATAATATATATAGTGGATGTTGACGTTCCAGCTAGACTTCCCAACTTATGTGAGGAAAAGTATTCTTTTTGCTTTTGGGACCGATCATTTATTATTATTACTCTATTTTAATATAGATAATACGTATTGGCTTACCTTGCGATTTTTAAAAGGTTATATATTACGAACTAAATTTTAATAATTTTTCCTATTCCAACTTAGTGTTATCTTATAAGTAATTTTAAAATATAGAAAATAAAAAAATAAAAAAATAGAAAATCATTTAGAAAATGTAAGAGAAAATTTTTAAAAAATTATTTTCCAATGTATATATATATAACGACAATGGTGATAGGAGTTTCATGACAGATTGTTTGGTTCCACCACTTGCATAGTTTCACAATGGTGTCACCGCCTCTGATTCTCTGCCTTGTTCTTCCCGTTCTTTTGCTTTTCTTCTTCCGAAACCGCAGAACCTTGAAGAACAATGCCTTTCCACCTGGTCCCAGAGGTCTTCCCATAATAGGAAACCTTCATCAGCTTGATAACTCTCTTCTTTACCTTCAACTCTATAAACTCTCAAAGAAATATGGTCCAATATTTTCAATTCAGTTAGGATTAAGACCCACCATTGTAATCTCCTCACCCAAGTTAGCCAAAGAGTTATATAAAGACCATGACCTTCTGTCCAGTGACCGACCTAAATTACTCGGCCAGCAGAAACTGTCCTACAATGGGTTAGAGATGATATTTTCCCCATACGGTGAGTTCTGGAGAGAAATCAGAAAAATCTCTGTTGTCCATGTCCTTAGTTCCAGACGTGTCTCAAGATTTTCCTCGATAAGAGAGCTTGAGGTCAGAAAGATGTTGAAGAAGTTATCTGGGCATGCCTCATCTTCGAAGGCTACGAATTTGAACGAGGTGTTGATGTCCCTTACCAGCACTATCATATGTAGGATTGTGTTTGGGAAAAGCTACGAAGAAGAAGGAACAGAACGGAGCAGGTTCCATAGCATGTTCAATGAGTGTCAGGCCATGTGGGCAACGTTCTTCGTCTCAGATTATATTCCGTTCTTGGGTTGGGTTGATAAACTCTCGGGGCTACGTGCTCGTCTTGATCAGAATTTCAAGGACTTAGATAAGTTCTACCAAGAAGTCATTGATGAACACATGGATCCTAACAGAAAGACTCAAGAGCATGAGGGTATAATCGATGTGTTACTTCAGCTGCAGAAAGAACGTTCCTTTTCCATAGATCTCACCAATGATCACATCAAAGCAGTGCTCCTGGTTTGAAATTCTCTCTCTCTCCTTTGATTTATCTGTTCCTGTAATAACTGTGATATATATTTGCTGGGTTTTGTCTAATTTATCTCAAGTAAAATTAGAACTGAAAAATTCAAATGTTACATTATGAGCAAGGTTGTTTTTAAACAGAAAAGGCAGCAAAAAGAACTCGTTTTTTCAAAATAATTATTCATTTCATTTTATTCAAGTATTGGTTAGTAGAAGTTGAGAAATTCCTTCGTGATATTTCTTCAAATTCATTCGTTATTAGAGGTGGATAAAATTAAAGACAAATTCGTAGAAGTATATTTGTCCTTGAACTGGTGCAAATCTGTAATCAATGATATTTTTTTTCTGGCTACATTGTTCAGATCTTCATAAAAAAATATAGTGGTTCTTTTCACAAATATTTTAAATTTTGAATGACGTTTAGAAAATGACTTTTGTTTTACCTGGATACCACAATAATTATTTGGGCAATCATATCCTTCCATATATATACTTACAAATATGCCACCAACTCTGAATTTGAATACACAACTTCAAAGTGGAGTAGGATATTCTTCTGATTCAGTAACCATCATTGAAAATAATTAATTATTTTCCTCTCAAACAAAAACAAACGGGTGTTTTCTGTATGCAGGACATGCTTGTAGCATCAACAGATACAACTGCAGCCACAACAGTGTGGGCCATGACTGCACTGCTAAAAAATCCAAGAGTATTGAAGAAAGTTCAAGAAGAAATTAGGACTTTGGGAGGTAAGAAAGAATTTCTAGAAGAAGAGGACATAGAAAAATTTCCCTATTTCAAAGCAGTGACAAAAGAGGTGTTGAGACTGTATCTACCAGCGCCACTACTTGTGGCAAGAGAAACAAATGAAGCATGCATGATAGGTGGTTATGAAATTCCAGCAAGAACAATAGTGTATGTGAATGCTTGGGCAATCCACAGAGACCCTGAGTCTTGGAAAGACCCAGAAGAGTTTTTGCCAGAAAGGTTCCTAGATAGTAATGTAGATTTTTATGGGCAAGATTTTGAGCTCATTCCATTTGGTGCTGGTCGAAGAATTTGTCCTGGTATTCCTATGGCTGTTGCCTCAGTGAATCTTATTCTTGCTAATCTTCTGAACTCGTTCGATTGGGAATTGCCAGAAGGAGTGAGAAAAGAAGACATTGATACAGAAATGTTGCCAGGGCTTACTCAGCATAAGAAGAATCCACTCTATGTTTTGGCCAAGCCTGGAATCTAGATCTTTAGTTCAGAATGAAATTAATGTATTAATATTACAACACTGTCTGTTCCTTCCCATGTTGACGTTATGTTAAGTTGTGTTGTCCTTGATCTTGTGGTGCATTGTGTTAGCTTAATCAATCACCTTTTCCATGTATCTTTCTTTGATTTTCCTCATGAGAGAATAAACTGACAAACATATATGTGTTTGAGAAATTGTTATTGGCGTAGGTCGTTATGGATTATCTTTTTATTCATTATATATCATCATCCATCTTTATTGCTTTTTTTTTACTAGGCATTTCAATCAGGGATATTATGGAAATAGGAAATTTTTTTAAAAAATTACGAATTGAGGCGAAACGTGTTGCCCCCACACGATTTCTCCAAGCAAAAAACGTATAGGCCTCAAATGATTTTCTCTTAAAACGGACAATTGTGGGACCCAAACAATTTTAAAAGAGAAAACGTGAACAACCCAAATGTTTTTTTGAAGAGAAAACGTGTTACCTCAACACGATATCAATATGTAATCGATTACATCACCTCTGTAATCGATTACATTCAAACAATTTGGATTTCCAATATTGTGTAATTGATTACATGTGAACTGTAATCGATTACAAATCTGAAAATATAGTTTCTGGAAATATGTAATTGATTACTTGAGTATTGTAATCGATTACAAATGTATGAATTGATTTTGTAGAGTTTTGTGATCCATCAGATGATAAAGTTTATGAATTTTTAAGGTACGAAGGTAGAATATATGATAATGGCATAAATTTTTTATAAATACTAACATACAAGGTTGAAGAATATAAAATTGAAAAGATATTGGAATTAAAAATGAATGTAATTCATTGGCGAAATGGGCATTGGCCCCTATGGTTGATCCATTTCGTTATGGATCCTTGTCGTTGTTGGTCGTCCGAAAGCCTTGCACCTAGTTTGAGGGTCTGGATTGAAATTTGGACCTGTATATGTTGACCAATATTCCTCATTTCGCAGGGGTTGAAATTGGACTTGATAAGCCTTATTTATGTATTCAAGGCTGTAAACAGGATCGATAAAATTTATAATTGACATATGAGCAAAAGAACAAACAATTATAACATGATGACATGGAAGGCGACTGGCTTGGAAGTGACCACAATCACACCACCAATCATTTAATCTAACAGTGAATGAGATCGGTTTTGGCCGATATTGATGGGGGTCGATATCTCTTGCACCTCGAATTCGGAATTATCATATCGTAGCGTTCAACATGAGAATATGCGGATTTCTAGTGAGTTTGTTAGAGTAAGGCAGTCACATCTTCTAGATATTGATGACCTGCTCTTAAAATAGAGTCTGCCTTCAAGCCACGTTCAACAAACCACGCATTTATGTTTTAAAATATTGTTTTCAAAAGTGCACATATAGGTAAGGAACGAGCCCCCTTAAGCACTGAGTTCATGCACTCGGCCAAGTTTGTTGTCATGTGGGTGTACCTCCGCCCCCCCATCATAAGCTTGAGACCACTTATGCAGGGGATTTTATCAATCCAAGGTACTACTTGTGGGAATTGGAACCTCATAGCTGCAAGTTTTGCTTGCATTGTAGGTTGTTTGACTTCGTAAGTTGTGAAAAAGAAATCACAAATTAAATGAAATAATATTTAGTGTGAAGGAAAAAATTTCTGGATATGGAATGTAAGGTTAGGAAAATGTAGTACCCAAGTTAAGGAAATCTTTCTTCAGATCCACATTTTTTAACCTGTTGTTGAAGTTAGAAGCTAGATGACGTATGCAATAGACAAAATGAAGATTGTCTAATTTCCCGTCAACTTCTTCTGAGCGTAGGGCTGACAAAATGCCCTTGCCCCTATCAGTAATTCGACATAGATTTGGTTGAGGAGTTACATGCGCTCTCTTAGTAGTTGGAAAAACCAAATCAATGCATCTTTTGTCTCACCTTCTACTATTGCAAATGCCAAAAGAAATATGTTTCTATTTCCATCCTGAGCAATTGCAGCTAGCAAGGTTGCATGATATTTGCCTGTTAAAAATGTTCCATCCACTTGAACAGCAGATTTACAAAACTTAAAACCTTCAATGCATGGTCCAAATTGTCAGAAGCAACGTTCTATAATGTATGTGGATGTTGCATCCTCACCATCAACATTAATTAAAGGATCGAAAAGTTGGAAAATTGTCCCAGGATTAGTGTGTTGGGCAGCTTGTAACCATCTGGGAACTTCATTATAAGATTGCTTCCAGTCGCCATACTCCATTGTAATTGCTTTTTCCTTCGCTATCCATGCTCTTCTATATGTCACGGTATATCTATAATGACTTTTAATGTCTGCGACCAAGCTCTTGATGCGAATGCTTGAGTTCGTCTGGACTAAATGAAAAACAATGGAAGCAATTTGAGTCGAGTCAAGATTGTAGTGATCCTGTGAAATTAATGTTGAGAAACATGTATTTCAACCGTGAATGGACTTTATCTCTCAATGATGTCTAATTTTGCTGTAAGCAGCCCTTAGACGCCATTGACATCCATTATTGTAATGGATGCATCGTGCCACGTAAAGATGAGGTTTTGATTTGACAACATTGAAGCTGTATCCATTGGTCATGCGATAGTGTTTTATTGCAGATAATGTTGCCTCTTTTGAATCGAAGTGCATGTGTTCCTATAGTTCGACTTCTATAGTTGAATTGTACTCTATGGTTGGGATTGGAACAATTTCATTATATTGTTCCATGTCTTCAAAAATATCATCAAAACTAAAGTCATCTACAATATCTAGAATTATAGGTTCCTCTTCGATCGGGTTAGACGAAGAAGAACCTCTATAATTCCATGAACTCATGCTGTAAATGTTGATTTCTAAATGGGCTATAACAGAGGTTAAACAATATGACGTTTTGCGTGTTTGCAAAGAGAAAATTTGATAATAGAACATATGGTGGTGTTATTGTATATATAAGGGCTTGAAGGAGGTTTACCATATAAGTATCCGGAATCGAAATAAAGGATTGAGGGTGCAAAAAGAAAAAATAATCAAAACCCACCTAAAAAAATGCTACCCCCACACGTTTTCAATTAGAAAGCGTCCCCCGCCCCCAAACACGTTCTCAATTAGAAAACACCCCCCATACGTTTTCTACTAAAAAACGT
>Ga0214544_1008699_pt1 | contig 16602 bp, 10 predicted proteins | sample CNSS3metaG_FD_160074 | JGI IMG/M metagenome (GOLD analysis project Ga0214544, IMG submission 160074) | Root nodule microbial communities from cowpea collected in UCLA plant growth center, Los Angeles, California, USA - CNSS3 | ecosystem: Host-associated > Plants > Roots > Nodule | place: USA...
AAAGAATTATAGGAATTCTACAACTTGGCATGACAGTGGATTGAAGCAGAGGATAGGCTTGGGTTGAATTTTAAATTGTTACTTATTTTCACACCAGTCAAGTTTTAATGAATTTGTGAGATAATAATTTCTTATAAGTTTAATTTTACATACATTTTGAATAATTTATATATTAATTTATTCATTGTATTTTAATTCAAATATAAAATGCTTTTAAAAATTAAAGTTTAAACATTTACTATACTTAAGTTAAATTTATAGTTTGAAAATTTTATTTAATTACTTTATAGTTTAAAAAATTTAACTACTAAAGTAACTTATCTATATTTCTAGAAAAATTTAAGTATAAACATAAAAAATATATAAAATAAAAATAACGGATGGGTTAGGTTTTAGGTGAGTAGCTTTTGTCATCCCTGTCCTTGTTAAGACAAAGTTGCACATGTGCATTTGTTAACATTGAAAAGTTTCAGTTCACAGAAATCGTTTCTCTTAATTCTTATAATAAATTTTTTACATAGACATACTGAAGAACTTCTTTGGTTAATACCAAATAGTTTTAAGATTGTATCTACCAAAGGTGGAAATAGCAAATTGAATCCTGGTCAGATGATCACATTCACAACCCGTTTACTTAGCCGATAACATTATGAACTTAGTGGCAGTGAGTGCTCTTCATTTTCTACACGTTCAAATTCACTAATCGTTCAAATTATGGGTTTATGCTAATGAATTTTGGAAAACGTTGAAATTCAAGAACTACAAAATTATCTGTATCACCGGTTAGATACTCCTTCAAAACAAAATTGTTTGGGATGTGGACCTAACTAAACATGCTAAATGAAAGCAGGATATTTTTATGTGTGTGTCAAAACCAACAATAGTAATATTCTTTTGACTTATTTTGAAACGATTGAAATTTAAAATTTCCTTTGGAATTTATGACATTCTCATCCCATAAATAAGCACTTAATCAAGACATTGTGGAGATGAAATAAACTACTTTGATTTTAACCACATCCCACATTTAAAATTCCGTTTTTGCGGAGAGTTGGGTTTATCTTCAACCTTGGAATCTCAGCAACCAAAGGTTGTGTTTTAGAACTACTTTTCTAAGAAGCAAAAGGACCCAAAAAAGCAAAAGAAATTTCTCTAAGACTCATGAAAAGAGAGAGTGGTGTGTGCAACCAGAAAATTAGGTTAGACCACCGAATACCACTAAATAAATAAAAATAAGAAATTTGCGGACATCAGAGACACACATAGCAAAAAAGAATTTCTTTGAAAGAATAGAGAAGAAGAAATAAATACAATAGAGAATGATACAAAGGAAAAACGCAGTGAATAGATGAATGAGGTTTACAAAGGTCAGTGAATGATGTAAGTAAGAACCAGAGCCAGCAGCATTAGAACATAGGCCACTCCTTGGTCCACTGCAATCCCTGCACACCCAATTTCAATTCAGACATCATGACCAACGTTGAAAAGGGAATAAATGAAAAAAGAAGAAGAAAAACCTAAAAAGAGAAAATTGAGAAGAGGTGCATTGCATACATACCGTCACTTGTAGGGGCAGGTGCAGGTGCAGGAGGAAGGAGCTGAGCATTGATGGAAGAAGGCAGAGAAGAGAAAGCAAGAGCTATAAGGGACATGAGAAAAACCTGAACCCTTAAAACCTCCATTGCAGTTGCACCTCAAAGGCTAAGGTTGTTGAATGGTTTATAAGGAAAGAAGGAACAAAAAAAAGTGAAGATTGGTTTGGTTGAGAGAATCTTGGCAAAGTAGAAGCCACTCTGTGTAGCAATATAAGTGAAGAGAAGAGGGGGAGAGTAGCCGCTGATGTGTGACACGTGTAGGGTGAGTATTGCCTGCACGTTACACAGTGTGGGTGTAGAGTATAGAATGGGGTAAGACCTGGTCCAACCAATGAAGATGCTTTGTTTTTATGTTTTTGTTTGTATCAGCTGCTGCCAGTCTGGCACAGATTCATTGGTAGAATGTGTAGAATACAACTGTATTTATTTTTCAAAATTTTGAAATCAAACTTAAAACTTTATTTTTTTGCTTTCAAACTCGTCAAATGAAACAACCAACCGTTGCGTTGGTCTCTGTGTGTAGTTCTCAACACAATCATGCTGTTATGTTGATATTAATGTGATAATATAATCTACAGCAGTTACAGGTAGAGAACTAAAAGATACAGATCAGCTTATCATAATGTACAGATAAATGAATCACTTTTGAATTGGCATCAAGGTTCTCAACTACGAATATTTTAGGGATTACGTAAAATCCCCAAATTCATATCATTTATTTTCTGTATCAATTTCTAACCTCTTATCTTTTTAATAATTAACTCAAAATTTAGAATAATATATTTTTAACCAATAAAACTATCAAAAGAAAAATATTATTTATGCTTCTGTTTAAATTTATAAAAATAAAATTATTTTTAAAAACTTATATTTTTCAACGTAACGAATTTGAATTTATTTTCTTAAAAGACTGACTTTATTTATATCAATATTTTTGATACGATATTATTATATAAGTTATATTTTGGGATAAATTTTTAATTCATGTTTATATTTAAAAAACAATTTTAAGTAATTTTATTAGAAGTTTATAAATAAACATATAAATTAAGGAATATCTGCTGATACCGTAAATATAAATTAATCCACGTTTTTTTTTCAAGCATGGAAACGAAAGGTAATTAGATATATACTTTCAACAAGGTAGTAACGGATAGATATTGGTTGTAATCGATTCCTTTTGAATTCACATTGACTTGTATTTTAAGAATGTGTAATGAGCATAAAACATGTGTTATATTTTATAGTTATTATGATGAATAAGTTATATTGCGATAAAATATTAATTTAAATATTTGTCGAATTTTTTTAATATATTAAAATTCATTTAAAAACACGTGAAAAATTTATTGGAAGCTGTTAAGAAAACTAAAATGAATGGACAAAGATAAGAATAAAGTAATTTAAGATAGTGGAGGAAGAATATTTGGGACTAGTTAAATAAAGTTGTTTTAAAATTAAAATTACGAAATACATGCCAAAGAAATAAACAAATAAAACATAAAATACTTTTGTTAAAATACTTATGGATTCGTATTAGAGAGGAATAATTTGATTGAGTGATAGTGATATCCTCACCAAAGCACTTGATTTTATTTAATGTTTAAGTTCTTTAAGCAACACAAATGTCAAGGAAATGCCGTTAATATGAAAATTAAAACTAACAATCGGAAGCGACAAACCTTGGGTGTGTTAGTTAAACAACTTCCAAGTGGCCATAAAAAGCTAATCAATCAGCGAACAAAGCAAATGTCATTTCGTCAGACGACAAAACACTGACTAATGAAAGTCAAGAGCATAACTACACACAATTCAAGTCTCAACATTGTAAAATAATATAATACAGGTCTTTGCTAACAAGTATCAGAAAAATACTGATTAGTGTTGAAAAAATAAAGTTTTTTTTTTTATTGAAATTAATAATGTGATTGCATTTAAAATTTGTAAGGTTCAGTTTTCTGCTCTAAAGTTTTAAGGACTGACCTTTAATTTGTTGGACTTAAGGACCTTCCTATAGGGTATTAAGACCCCTAAAGCTGTCAGGGTCTCCAATTTAGCCTTCACTTTTGCAAACAGTCCCTCATACGCTCCCCTTTTCCTTTCAGAGCTCTGTTAGGATTTAGCCGTCAACCTTTCTCAAGCTAGCTCAAGCCAAGTTTCCACTCCACGTAAGTCATTCCTCAGCTTATGCTTCCCCTCTCTAGGCCTATTTTCGTATCTACAGTAGGGTTTTGTAGTAAGCTCAGTTCCTAACTTTGTTCCCCTGTCTTATTCAGTTCACAAGTTCGTTCTTAGAGTTATCGTGCCACTGTTTAGAGTCGAGGCATTTTTAGCTATTCCAGGTAAGGGAAGCTAGAACCTCTTCGTTAATGCGATTGATGTTTGTCTTGCCTTGTTTCATGATTTATAGTTGGTGTGTTGTGGATGAACTATTAGATTGCTTGTATTGTTGTTTGGGTGCGAAATTGTGGATGCTGCAGTAAGAACAGTGGCGAGACCTGTTACTCTCGCCCAAGCGAGATTGACTCGCCCAGGCGAGTCATGCCGAAGCAGGCCAAGGTTACACTCGAACTCTCGCTCACGCGGAGAGCTCTTGTTTTGAGCGACGCACTATCTCACTCAGGCGAGAGACATCGCCTAAGCGAGAACGTGTGAGAGCCTTGGTGTGCTGCTGCAGTCTTAGCCCAGGCGAGGAACCTCACCTTTGGGCGAGGGGTAGTCTCGCTCAGGCGAAGGAGGGCTCGCCTAAGTGAGTGTGTGAAAACCTCACAAGGCCTCTGTCACGATCTCGCCTAAGCGAGACTCTGTAGCTTGAGCGAGGTGACTCCTCTCGCCTGAGCGAGGACTTCTGGCTTGAGCGAGATCTGCTGCAGGACACGTGGTTTTCTCCACTTGAGTGTTATGAATTATTAATTTATGGTTTAAATATGTGTTTGGTCCCTCAAGTTTCAGTGAAATTTGAAATTAGTCCCTCTTCAAAACTTTTGACCAATTTAATCATTCATCTTTAAAAATGCGTGGATTTAGTCCTTTTAACCAAATTTTGTTAAGTTTATCTGACGTTTCAAGCACATTTTATGATAGTATTTGAATTATTTATACCGTTGGACACGTTTTCGCTTCAATGTTAACTCAAATATAATCATAAAATGCGTTTAAAATGTCAAATAAGCTTAACAAAATTTGGTAAGAAGGATTAAATCCACATATTTCTAAAGATGAAAGACTAAATTGGTATTAAGTTTTGAAGAGGGACTAATTTCAAAATTCACTAAAACTTGAAGGACCAAAAACATATTTAACCCTTAATTTATTTATTCACTCTATTTAAAGTGTGTGGCTTGTGAAATGCATGGCATATATGTAATTATGAATTTAATAGAGATGTTGGTTTGGTCTTAGGAATGTAAAATGAATGATATCATTGATAATTAAAGTGGCATGGTATTGGCATGAGGTACGATTTTATATTCATGGATCGAGAATGATGAGTTGGTATGGATTCATCGGGAATATGAATGAGGTTGATTAAAAAGGGCTGGCATGCGATATATATATATACATGCATGATAAATCTTTCTTGATTGATTGAGAATGATTGGTATGTGGTCAATACGTAATTCCTTGAAGGCTCTAGGTGAGATTTCAGGGTCATGTTTCAGTGGTCGGGACGTAATTCCATGGCCCCTGTTATTGGGAGTCCATGGTGGTGCCCCATCTATATAATTTGGTAAGGATTTAAGGTAAAGTTGCATCCTGACGCTTTAAGGAGTCAGTTAGTCTCACATAGAGCGGACTGACTCTTGTGGTAAGAGTAGAAGGAGGCCTGAAACTCATTAAGGGCTAACCTTGTGTGGGGGGATTGAGACATTGTAACACTTGTAACACTTAGCTCGGGGGTGAGCAGAGAAATCCACTACAAGTGCAAGCATCCGCTGAATCCGACTAAATTATACATATCTGGATAAGTCGAGTCGAGTCTTAGTGTATTATTTGGAAGGTCATAACATGCTTGGGTGATGTATGTATATTTGACTGTGAAAACATATCTGATTGCATGATAAAACTATTCTTTGTGGCTCTACCTTACCCTTCTGTTTGTTTGTTGTGTGTTTTATGTCTGGTTCTTCTCTTTTTGCAATGATCATCAACTTGTTGATGAGGAGAAGCGGAACTGTCTATGGACTGCCTTGCTTGATCATCCTATCAGTCATGGTAACGAATTGAGTATCTCTTCTTCGGTAGCTGGTTTGACTATTTGTGATAAAACAAAACAATGCAAGAACTACCCGTGGTCATCAAGGTGATGGAGGTCCCACTGCTTAGTCGACTGGAATTGGGCTTTGCTCTTTATGTCTTTTGCTAGGATTATGGCCCTTGTATTATATTGATTAGTACTGTGTTTCTGGTTACATTAGAACCCATACCTGGTCTTGTATTTGGCATCGTGGTGTGCCTCAAAACTTTCCTTTTATAACTCTTGGATATCTTTAAGGACTGAGTCTTTATTCTGTATCTTTGCTCGTATTATTATATTGTGTGACGTGTCCTTTAAGTAAATTTAGTTATTAAATAGGACATTACAAGATCAGTGTCCTAAGGCATTATTGATTAAGATTTGCCCTATTATTACTATTATTATTATTATTATTATTATTATATTAATGATAATGATAATAGACATAATTTGATTACATTGTCATGTTCTCTAAGGATCAGTTTTGGTTTCAATGAGCCATCATAAAATGTAATTATTGTTACATTTAGGAACAAAACTCAACCCTCTACTTATACATTTTGATAGGTCACTTCAAGAGATTAAGCTTTTTAGTATTTGACCTTTAAAGGCCAAAAGAATTATGTTCCATGATAATAGAAGTGAACTGACAGGATTAAAAAAGTGTAATATCAAGAAACGAAGTTCTTGTGGCTCGAGGATAGTTAGTGGCCGAGGATTTAAAATGGTTCCCTAATAAATAAAGCAGTTCTTAGTTTATGTCATTCACCAACCTACTTTTTCCTCTATCCATAAAAACAAACGTAAAAAAGAAAAGGATCTATATATCTATCATACTGAGGATTGGAGCCTCCTCAAGGCAAGTAACGCCGACCTAACTCAAAATGGGGACCAAAATACTTGGATAGAGGCAGAATAAATAATCTGTAATGCAATATATTTTGCCACAGGAAGCAAAGTGCTTCTCAAACTTCATGATCAATACAGAAAGAGGGGAATAGAAAATAACCTACCATCTCAGAGGATGTCATTGACAATGCTCAACTTTGCATTTTATTGTCAGTATTTGAGAGCAGCACGACAACAAGCAATTGGCCATTGATAGGCTAAGTAATTATTCAGCAACTGCTTTGAGTGGGACTGGTGCTACTAACTCCAAATAGTCAAAATCATCTGTTAGACCAACCTGCACGGAGACAAAAGGAGCAAGCCATATATGAAACAAAGAAACAAAGAGACGAGGATAGTCAAATTTAATGACATATATTAAGGCCATGTTTTCCAAGTTACATTCATTCCTTTCGTGTATCTATTTCATAGCTAAAAGCAGCGTTGACAAATGACACTTTAGCTGAGTATTGAGGCATTTAACTGAAATGACTTACCTCCTTGTACAAATTTTCAAGTTGTTCCTTAGCCTCGGGGAAATTGTTCGAACACCAATGCCTCAGGGTGAAAATGTTGTCTACAAATATTTGTCAACAAATAGATATTATGTTTATCTTAATGATAATTAATGCAGTTACATATTTAGAGTTATCAGCATCATTAGAATTATAAATAAGTACAACCTCTTGTATCTATAAATCTCTCAAATAACATAAATATTTTCCTTCCCTGTCTAAATCCCAAAATTTCAACATGCATCGTTATAATAATGTGAAATGTGACATTTCACAACACGAGAGACTCCATTTTTCCCCTCGTATATAAAACTCCAGTCAGGGGAAAAGGAGAAAGAAAGCATAGAAGGTAGAACCTGTCCATCTGTTTGCCGATGCCTGGGCAACTACAATTGCTTCTCCTGTCAATTTTAATACCAAAACATCAGTCTACCACTCCAAAACTACAAATTTATTAGAATTAACATCCTAAACTTCAAGCTAATGTACTGATATAAATAATAAATAAAGAAATAAGTCTTTCTTAACTCATTGCTTCAAAGGCAGCCGGATCGTTATCTCTATACTTTTCCAACTCAACCTGAAAATTTCAGATGTTAATAGACTATTACAGAACTGACATAATACTGATCACCATAGTTGATGCTTGCTATCAAATAATCCGTAAGCCAACCTTCAATTCATTGTGCTGTTGCTCAACGGCTTTCAGATCTGCAACGGCCTCCGCTCGTTCCTCCTGATAAAATTGCAATATTAGGATACACAATAACCGGGCCTCTTATTTATACAATAGCAGAGCGAATTGGAATCTAGCAAGAAATATGTCATAACTTACAGATTCCTCTCGCCCCTTCTTTAGCTCCTGACATTGCTCAACAAGTTGAGCATGCCGATTTTTACTGTTTTGAAGATCAGAATCAAGTTTGCGGTACACATTTCTAAGCTGTGAATGAGTTTTATGATGTCATAATTAGTTTACATCAAGATACTATAGCGATTAAGGGTATGCAAATGAAGACGCATCAATAGAAACATAGCCAGCTTAACAGCTAGGTAGCTATAGTGAGGTGTTATATCAGTGATATCCTTTGCTGCCAGTGACCAATTTATCAACATAAAGATGATACAACAGCAAAAGCTTTATCAGCATAACTTCACCTGATTACCAGCACAGCTAGGTAGACTCCAGAAATACACCTGCGGGGTGAAGGTAGTAGGATCATTAAAAGATAGCGTACAGTATACTAATACTCCCTGACACCCTTGTTATTCAAGAAACGCATTACTGATCCCTTATTGGAAAGAAGCGTCATTGGTTCGAATGTTAACTTACAGATGTTCCAATCTTGTCTTTGGAAACAAGGTCATCATCCACTAAACTTTGTACAACATCTTTCACAGACTGAGCAATGACACCCTTTCTGGGACCCATCTTCTCGAGCTCCTTCAGCTTAAACAACAAAAAAATAAAAGTAGAATAGAAGCATATATACCAGTCAATAAATCACATGATAAAAGAAAGAAAACAGTTTTATCATGTAGGCAATAACGAAGTGGTAAACGATTGTGATCACCAGGAAGAAGTCTTGGGACTCGTAAAAGATTTGAAGCATCTTCTCCCGCTTCTCTTCCAAAGAGAGACCCCTTTTCTTCGACTGCACCAAGCAAAGCGCATCAACCGAATTGCAATTCATGACAATTTCACAAACACTTAGGGCACTGAGCTCGCTAACACAATTTGCAGAAAGCCATGGACCAATTTATGATCGGCTTAGGTTTTTTAGTCAATCATGACTATGTTCATACAAAAAATTGCAAAAACAGATATCCGTACGAAAATATAATGTGAGCTAATCGAACCTAGCAATTCACACCATATCGAACAAAGTTGAGATGAAAATTAATCATTGCATCGAAGCCGTTGTGAAATGATCGAAAATAACAGAATTAATTGAGGCAAAGAGAGAGCGGACAGTTACCATTGCGACGGATTTCGACGGCAGCGACGGAGTGGCGCGGAAGATTCCAGAATCGCGATTCTCCAATTTTTGGCGGGAAAATGGTTGGGTAAATTTTGTACTTCATGTTAAAAATTTCCTTTATTTTATATATATACAGAGAAAGAGGCGCGGGGCGAGTTTTCTCACAAATCTTTCTATTCAGTTAATAATATTTAAGACTTCTTAACAATTTTTCTGAGAAAATAAATATAGTTTCGTAAAAAATAATTGAAGAATTTAAAAATATAAATTAATACATTTTTTCTTAATTACAATTTTTGATACTTATATTTTAAAATTTGGGATTTTTAACCTAATTTTCTTTTTCCTAATTTAATCTTTTAACTTTTAACTAGAATTTTGCTCCATCATTACTTTTACCTAGTTTTCATCCTTAACTTTTAATTATTTGAAAATTTGTTCAAGTACTTTTATTTTAATTTTACTTTAAACATGATAAACTTAGATTGAGGAAAAATACAATTACCTAATTTTCTTTTCTACAGGATTGAAGATGGTGATTTTTTTTTAAAGCTGACGGTTGAAAAAATTTATAGATAATTAAAAGTCAATAACTAAAATTTTGAATTACGAACTAAAATTATAATTTTTTACGTATAGAAATCAAAATTACTATTAAATTATTTTTTAAAATAAAAATATATTAACTATAATGGAGAACAAAGAAATATGTGAACAATTTTATTATTATCACATATTATACTTGATAGCATAATTAATCATATTGAAAAAAATATTGATTTTGTTTTCAACTCCAACCATCTCGATTTTAATCTTTTCTTTATATCTTTATCAATTTTTAAAAGACCATCTCAAAATTAAACATATCAATAAATCTATAGTACCAATAATTATTACCAAACCAAACTTTTGCCCGATTTAAAGTTATAACTCTTTTATTTATTATTCATTATAACTCCTACATTTTTATACATTTATTAATGTCTGTAAATATTGTTTCTATCTCGAGTCTTTTATATAAATGTTTGATAGATCAAGAGGAGAAAGTGTTTATAAATAGTTTTTTACTCCAATTCTTAAATAATATAAAACTTTTTTTTTCAAACAAGTTTTTCAATCTGGAGCTAAAAGAAACTCTTGAATATTTTTAACCTTAAATTTACTAAAATAGTATGAGTAACACTATCCTAAAACAAATATAAGATTAAATTTTTACTTAATATAATCTCTCAACTTTAAAATTAGATGAATTTAATTATTTTAAACAATTTTTGCATTTCATACCTATTTTATGATAGTTTTTTATCTACTATTGAAGCGATAAGCTATCAAACGTTGGATTTAATTCTTTTAAACAAATCTTATTAAGTTTATTTAACATTTCAAACGTATTTCATGATAGTTTCTTATCTACCATTGAAGCGATAAGTTGTCAAGCGCTGTAAATAACTTAAATGTTATCATGAAACGCGTTTGAAACGTCAAGAAAACTTAACAAATCTTTGTTTACAGGATTAAATTTACACATTTTTAAAATTAAAGGACTAAATTAAACAAAAGTTTTGAAAAAGAACTAATTTAATTTTTTTTTAAAATTTAAGGGATAAAAACATATTTTTTTTTATATTTAATTAGTCGATGATACCCACTTTCATTTAGATGTGTCAGTTTGGTACCCGCATTTAAAAATGTGTCAATTGAGTCCCGACTTTTGAAAAGATGTCTCAATTAGGTCATTTTCAGCAAAAAAATATTAACACCGTTAACAATATTGACTTTTAAAATGACTTACAAAATTAAGTATCGATGTTTATATTCAAATTTAGTGGTAAAAGTCATGAATTAAGTTAATGACTTTAGTCATTTTTGTCTAAAATAGACCTGATTAAGACATTTTTTCAAAATTTGGCACTAGATTGACACATTTTTAAAAACGCGTACTAGACTGATATATTTGAACGAAAATTGGTACCATCCAACTGATTAAACTTTTTTTATTATCATGTGTCATTATTTTGACACTTGAATTACGTCACATGATTATTACATCGTTTAAACACGATTTGTCACAGTAAGGAGACCATGCACGTTACCTATTTGATCACATCATCCAGTGATTAAAATATAAGAAAAAAATGGCCGACAATGGTGAAAAAATAAATCTATACCTAATACTCCATTTTATTCCCCAATGAAACCACCACGAAATCGAACTAGCTTCAACTTTCAACCATTTGTTGCATTATTTATTTATCTGACAGCAATTTTTCATTACATTCAATTGCTTCAAGTACTTAACTTCTCAATATTTTTGGTCATGGTTAATAATTTAATATTACTGAATTCTAAGCTAATGATTCAACATTTTTCAACCAAATTTTAATTAGAGTCCCAACCCAACATGGAATCAAAGGTTATCATTGAATGAAATTTCAACATTGAACTTAAAAAAAATATTTACAAAACAAACACTAAAAATTTGAGGATAAATTCAATTAAGTACGTATATTATTATGTAAAGACTTGATCAAGTCTAATTTACGTATAAGATATAGGGAGTATGAACATACGCTCCTTTTTGTTTAATTTTAATTTCAATTTCAATGCTAACTCTCCTTCCCTAATTTGATGATTATTTTTATTGATAATCTTATTGAAGCTTCACGTGAACTTCAAATCACATATGTGCACTAATTTGTCTTGAGTAATTAAAAAATGTTGCAGGGACATAAATAATTATCCATTTTTTTTGTGTAATCACGTTTTGCAAACTGTTATGGGGGCGTGATTCTCTTCCATTTTTGATGAATTTTTTTTAGAGTTTTAACATTTCAGTGTCTGGTTTTGTCAAAACCAACAAAATGCGTGTCCAAGTTGACATGTTAACGTTTGACCCATTATTTTGTTTTTGTTTTTGTTTTTGTTTTTCCACTCTCTAATGTTTCCATGGAAGTACATGTCTACAAGGATCCGAACAGCCACGGATTTGAAACACGTAATATAAGGTTTGATAGTGTCTTCTCTGGTTTCCAGCTATGGGAAGTTCGATTGGGTTCATACTGTTGCTGACACTCTGTGTTGTCCTCATAGCTTTGGTTCAGGCACAACAACAAATAGGTTAGTTACTTATGATGTTTATTTCTTTTTCTGCAACATTCCTTAGAATGGTAGTTATTGTTAGTCTTTGTCTCTTTGATCTTGTTCATCATCATCATCACGGAATTAATTAATGGATTCTCAAGACAAAAAATAAACCAACAATGATCATGTTCATGACAGCTATAACCCATATTGAAGTGCAAACAAGTTTAGTTTTGTATGTCTTAATCTGTCTTTTCTTTCTGTTCAGGCTTTGTAAGCATTGATTGCGGTAGTTCGGAAAATTTGTACACAGATGAGTCAATTAAAATAATGTACACAGGTGATGGATCATATATACAGAGTGGGGTTATTAAGAACATCTCCACTGAGTATAATTACCCAAACAATCCCAATCTGCCACAAGTACTCTCAGATCTCAGAAGTTTTCCCAACGGAGAAAGGAACTGTTATAGTATAGCAGGTTTGAGAAGTGACAGTTTATATCTGATCAGAGCTTACTTCTTGTATGGAAACTATGATGGAGAAAACAAGCCTCCAGAGTTTGATCTCTATGTTGATGTCAATTTCTGGTCAACAGTGAAATTCAGAAATGCCTCGGAGGAACTTGTGCTTGAAATAATCAGTTTGGCACAATCAGATGTGACATATGTTTGCCTTGTGAACAAGGGAACAGGAACTCCTTTTATCTCAGGATTAGAGCTTAGACCAGTTAATAGTTCTGTTTACAACACTGAGTTTGGGGAACCTGCTTCGCTAACACTTTTCAAACGATGGGACATTGGGTCACTCAATGGAAGTGGTAGATACGAGGATGATATTTATGATAGAATCTGGTCCCCTTTCAATTCTTCATCCTGGGATTCTGTCAGCACTTCTGAGCCAATAAATGTCAATGGTGATGGCTTTAGACCACCATTTGAAGTTATTAGGACTGCTGCTAGACCAAAGAATGGCACTGATACTTTGGAGCTTTCTTGGACCCCAGATGATCCAAGTTGGAAATTTTATGTGTACTTGTACTTTGCTGAAGTGGAGCAGCTTGAGAAAAACCAGCTCAGGAAATTCAATATATCTTGGAATGGATCTCCATTGTTTGATTCCATAGTACCTCGCCATTTGTTTGCGACCACCCTTTCTAATTCAAAATCTTTGGTGGCAAATGAACATCGTATTTCCATACGCAAAACAGAAGATTCAACCCTTCCACCTATTCTTAATGCAGTTGAGATTTATGTAGTGAAGCTAGATGCACTTGCAACATTTCAACAAGATGGTATGATTATATCACTTGCACTTGTTTTAGAGTTTGAAATGATTATGCCTTTAAGTGGATTCAATTATATGTGAACACAGTTGATGCTATGGTGGATATAAAGGAAAGCTATAAAATTCAAAGAAATTGGATGGGTGATCCATGTGAGCCAAAGAATCACTCTTGGGAAGGCTTAACATGCAACTATAGCACTTCAGTTCCTCCCAGAATTATATCTCTGTGAGCCAATCTCTTTGTATATTTTTCCTTCTTCCATTCTGAATGTCCTAATTGAATAAATCAGTTTTGACTTTAACATTATATCCTTATATTCAAGTCTAGAAGTGAGCATTTTCTTTTTCTAGGAATATGAGCTCCAGCAGTTTGAGTGGAACAATAACTTCTGCCATTTCCAATCTCTCGTCGCTGGAATCTTTGTAAGTACAAATGATACAAAACTATGAGTACGTTTGCCATCACCATTGTAAAGAAGAATGGTTTCTTCATCATATATATATAATATGACAAACCTACAATTTTTTTATTCAGGGATTTACACAACAATAGCTTAACGGGAGCAGTGCCTGAGTTCTTGGAAGAATTGAAATCCCTTAAATATTTGTAAGTGTTTGGTGAAGTGGGTATGGCCTGATATATGCAGTGGCAAATTGGTAACAATGGCTAATGCAAGAAAAATAAACTTTTGTAGGGATTTAAAGGACAATCTATTTTCTGGTTCAGTTCCTGTCACTCTTTTAGAAAGATCAAGGGCTGGGAAACTTACATTGAGGTATGCCCTGCTATAATAGACTTAGAGATGTTTATAAAGCTTGGCCAGTTTCATTTGTCTTATAAATATCAAGACTCATGGTAAAGAAAACCAGGACCTACAAATTTTTAGAGGTTTCATCAAACATTTGATTTCATGTCTCGTGTTTTCATAACTTTCAGGGTGGATGATAAAAATCTTGGTGGCTCAGGAGGGAGTAGTAATAAAACCGTTAAAATTGTGGTTCCCATAGTGGTATCAGTATCAGTTATAGTTATATTGGTTGCTTTCATTATCTTTTGGAAACATAGAAGAAATGAACGATCAGGTATTTCTTGCTCTATTGATATTAACTGCTTCCATCTGATTCTCAAAACCTGAGAAACAGACATAAAATAAATGAGAAAAACAAAATATTAACCAAACTTTAATCCACTTTCCTTTTGAACAAAGATGAGGAGATCAGTATGCTGAACAAAAGAGGGAAAAATGTAACAACGAAGAACTGGCAATACACGTATTCGGAAGTATTGGAAATCACCAACAACTTTGAAAAGGTCATTGGCAAGGGAGGATTTGGAATTGTGTATAGTGGGCAGATGAGAGATGGCAAAGAAGTTGCGGTTAAGATGCTTTCTCCATCATCATCTCAGGGCCCAAAAGAATTTCAAACTGAGGTAATTAGTACCAAATTCTACCAATGGATTATACTAAGATTCTAGGGAAATGTTATTCAACACCAGAACCATCCAAAGAAAATAATCATTGCTAACTTTTGATGATAGTCCAGCACCAAAATGTTGGTATCCTTCATTGATTATTTTGATGATGATAACAAGATGGCACTCATATGTGTACATGGCTTGCAGGCTGAGCTTTTGATGACAGTTCATCACAAAAATTTGGTATCCTTCGTTGGTTATTGTGATGATGATAACAAGATGGCTCTCATATACGAGCACATGGTCAATGGCAGCCTGAAAGATTTTCTCTTTCTCTCTGGTACTCATACACTGCTCCATACTCAATTTAATTGAAAAGCACTGAGAGAAGGAAGGTTATTTATGTTGTCATCTACTCATAAATCACATTAAGATTTTTAATTGGTTGAGGATAAATTTACCTACTGTAACAAGGCATGATTATTAACCTCTATTTGTTTAGTGCAATACATATAGCATTACAAAATAAATAAACAAAGAGAGCCTGTTGCAATAAGATATTTCATGATTGCAGATGGAAATTCACATTGCTTGAGTTGGGAAAGAAGAATACAGATAGCAATCGATGCCGCTGAGGGTCAGTATAACTTCATTTTTGAGGAAGCCAAAAGTGTCTTTCTTCTATCTATACCTTTTACTTTCCAAATCATGTTTCTTGGTTTATATAATCTTGTCAAAGAGCATGTTTTTATATTTTTCATCCATGACTATGTCGCCATGGCGAATAGCTTGTTGCCCTGTAACTGCATAACTGGTTTTATGCAACTACATTCTTCTGGTATTTGTGTTGATGTTTGATGAATGATGTGCTCGAACTTGAAGGGTTGGATTACCTACACCATGGTTGCATGCCACCAATAGTACACAGGGATGTAAAGTCAGCAAACATTCTTTTAAGTCAAGATTTAGAAGCCAAGATAGCAGATTTTGGCCTCTCCAAGGAGTTTAGGAAAGATAACCAAAAACAACAATCTCATGTGATTCATACTGATGCTACAAATGACCAATCTGCAATAATGGGCACAACAGGGTACCTTGACCCAGAGTAAGTCCTTATCAGTAGATTCATTTTTATTGTTGAAATTGAAATTAGTTCCTCAAAAAATTGAAAAAAGCATAGTATGTTATTATCATGGACTTGGTTGGTACTATATCCTAACTACATTGTTCATTTATTCAGGTACTACAAATTAGGGGGGTTGACAGAGAAAAGTGACATCTACAGCTTTGGAATTGTTCTACTTGAATTAATCACAGGTCGCCCTGCAATATTTAAAGGCAACACAATAATGCACATACTTGAGTGGCTAAGACCTGAGCTTGAAAGAGGAGAATTGAATAAAATTTTAGATCCAAGGCTCCAAGGAAAATTTGGTGCAAATTCTGGGTGGAGAGCTTTAGGAATAGCATTGCAATGTTCTGCATCAACCTCCATTCAGAGACCTACAATGAGTGTTGTGATAGCAGAGTTAAAACAGTGTTTGACAATGGAATCTCCTAGTAACACTGAAACATTTGTGCCCCCTCCAAAACAAATCTA
>Ga0214544_1008700_pt1 | contig 16601 bp, 11 predicted proteins | sample CNSS3metaG_FD_160074 | JGI IMG/M metagenome (GOLD analysis project Ga0214544, IMG submission 160074) | Root nodule microbial communities from cowpea collected in UCLA plant growth center, Los Angeles, California, USA - CNSS3 | ecosystem: Host-associated > Plants > Roots > Nodule | place: USA...
GTTTCTCTGGGGTTATTTGGTAAAAAGTGAAATATTGGTCTGCTTGAAATAACCAATCTAGTGGATCAGGACCTTCGAAGAAGGCTAGTTGGAGTTTGGGGGGACGTATGAATGGTGGTGGGGGTGGGTTGGCAATAGGTTGTGTAGTCATAGTGGTAGCAGTGTGGATATGACTATTGAAGGAGTCAGGAATAAAAGGGATGGACGTAGAGGTTGTGCCTATATGGGGTTGCTGGTAGTTATGGATAGAATGCATGGATGAACTATGAAAGGGTGAGGGTATGGTTGTGGGGTTGGGGGGAGGTAGGGAAGATACCTGGTCTATGAGAAATGAAAGTGAGGAGTGGAGGGACTCGTTTTTGGTTTCTAGGGCAGATTGGCGTTGTTCTTGGGTCTCCATCTGGGTTTGGATGGAAAGCGATCCTGGATGGCATTGAGGATGTCCTCTAGTTCTTTGGATTGTGGTTTGGGAGGCATGGAGAAATCGATGAAAGCACCAATGTTAGGCACCTGCTACAGTTTTGCTAAGATAGGTAAGGGAAGGAAAAGAAAACTAGGTTAAAAAAATTTATCTCTCTGTCCCATTCCATTACGTTCCAATCCCTTAAATAGGGAACTTGTGGTCTAGTAGCTTACAGAGGAAAGAAAATGCATATTGGGCCTAAAAGCCTCGTTCATAAAACAAGCATATTTAAACTACTGAAAAAAACATTTTTTTTAAACAAAATCCTTCAGCCAATTAGGTTTCTTGTGCACTCTAGTGGGCCTCTTCATCAATAAAGCCCGTGTTGTATCAGATACACTTAGATCTCTTTAATGCTGCGTGACTGCTTCTAGCCAAAGGACATATATTCTTGACCAATGTCAAAGGTCTTGTCCATCCAAATAACACTTTGATGTATAGTTGTGGAAACCAAGTGTATGAGCCATAAAGCAACCATGTTGTTGCAGCGATGCCAGGCAAAAAAACTTGAATCTACTCTATCCTGAGGTTCAGTGGTGCCAAGAATGAATTTCACCTTGTTCTTGGCACTTAAGGCTATAATCATGGACATGCTCCATGAATGGTAATTGGTTGCATCAAGAAGGGACGCTACCAAAGGTGTGGCAGGATTTTTGCTTGGACGAAGGAAAAGATAACTTGGAAGAGGAGGGTCACTTAGGATTAGTTGACGAGGATTTTGAGTAACAGGAACCTCTACCATGAAAAATGAAAAACAAAGAAACCACACAGAAAAAGGAAGTAAGGAAAAAAAAATATAGAGTTACGCAATGGAGCTCTTCAAATGAAAAACTCTGATACCATAATAACACGCGTGTTGTTGTTATCCATGAAAGGAAAGTATTATGCTGTCATAGTTGTAGAAGATGAAAAGGTTGAGTGTAGCAGCAGGGTGAACTAGACATGCAAAGAAAGAAGGGAAGCAAAAAGAGAAAGCGAAGAAAAAGGACGCTTATTGTTCGGTGATTGAAAAAAAAAAAAAGAAGAAGATACAAACGTTTATATATAAGGTAAAAATGAGAGGCCAAGACTTTAAACTGATAAAACAGTAACCGTTGGCTAAGCGAAAATAAACGCGCTAGAGCCAAAAGATGAGGCACCGGACGTAACAAATCAGATACTTTGTCAAGGTATAATGTATTAATATCCAACAATTTGGATTATTAAGAAAATAAACAAGATCTTGTTTAGTAGTTTAACTATTTCCACAATTAGGTGAAAAGACAATACTAATTATTGACTTTAACATATATCAAACCCATTATATTCTTCCTCATCATTGACTTTAATATCCAAACTTATTCCAAAGCATTTTGGATGCCAATTACGTGCATCTTCAAACATTTTATAGGCCAAATCGAACTTAAAGCATGTTAGAGAATGTAGTCATCATCCATCATCCTTAAGATTAAGGAACTGAGCAGTCATACTACAATCATGATTTGATTCCTCTTATGATATTGGCAAAGAGGAAATTGTTCTTACATTATTATTTTTATTTATATTCTTTTTAAGGATACATAAAGGCATAAAATTATGTTTTGATATTTAACAAATTTTTATCCACACTTTACATCTATTATTTTATTTTTCAATCTTTCACTTTCTTTATAAATACAAAAGTTAACTTTTTTAATAATCAAAATATTTATAAGAGTGAATTGTCAAGTGTTGTATTTAGTGTCAAAAACTCATTTTTCAATTATGTAACGTGAATAAACACTGAAATTATAGAAGAAAAATGGTTCTTTAACATAAAGTGACGACAATTTTTTAGAGGTAAAATGGTATTAATTAACAAAAAAGTGAATTTTTGTATTTCTAAAAAAAAAAAAAAGATAATGTCATATGTGTGTAAACAATACAGGATTCACTCGGGATGACAGAATCACCATTACCTTGCTTGTTTGATATGGTCGGTCGCTCACTAAGCCAAATGAACGGTGAACTGTGCTTTTTAGGATAGCAAAGGCACATTTATATAGATTTGTTGCGAAAAGAATATTCTTCGGTTAATATCCGTCTTGATAAGGTTTATAGAGCCAGAATTGTAATAGGGTTTCAGAGATTTGTGTTATATAAACACTCGATATGCAAATTGACGCATACAAATGACAACGTACATGTAATTTATATATTGAAATTAATAATTCTTGTTTTGGTTAATTAGCTGCTGGATAGCATGTACGCTAAAAGAATCATTTATAGTTTGAAAGATATTTTGATTCCTTTCATTAGACTCCGGTCAACTTGAGACTGTGACAGGAACCCTAATGCTGTCGAACAATGGATAGCATGTACGCTAATTTTTTTTTATATAGGTTAGAGCACCCCTCAAGTGTTCTCTTTAATTTTAATTCATTGTTTGTTAAAAAAGAAAAACAAATCAAAGTTATATACCGATATTTAAAACAACTAAGACCGAATGAAATTAAACTTAAATATATTATAATAATAATTGAAAAATGATCGAAATAATTTTTGTTAATCTTTATTGAAAAATGATATTTCTGTAATGCATTTGAATTTTGTACCTGGATATTAAGTGTTTATATATGACAACATGTGAAACTCATTAGAATTTGTGGCTACTTAAATTTTATTGTAATTGCCGTGCCAATAAAGGATGTAGCCCATTACGGCCAAACGTATTTTTATTGGCTAGAACTCTTCCATATTCATCAATCTCGGTTGAACTTGTAACTGTTTTGCATATTCAGTAAAACATCACGCTCCATCCAAATATCACGGTAAGACGGTTGCCATCTGGCGAAACAGGTAGTTTCATTATAAATATGAGCATTTCACTAAACCATAGGAGATATCAAGATACATTATTATTCATATTCTCTATCAAATACCAAAGATACAAATTTTTTTACTGACTTAAATATCAGAGAGTCTTTGAAACCACCTTCGAATTGACAAAGAGACCGGAACCCAATTATTGGATCCTCGCAAGCCATTACCCATATCTTGCCACCTGCACTCAGACCTTCTAGTTTCTAGTAAGATCACTTATGAACACTAATATTAACGGAAGGCTTTCTCTTTGCCACACATACCAACTTGTAATTGTCTAAAATATTTCACTATATGAAATTCCTAAATAATGAATAATTTTAGAGATCAAGTATGTTTTAAGATCAATTTAAAGATCAATTTCTTTGGTAAACAAAAAACCTTAGTAACTAATGTTAGTAACCAATTTAGAGACAAATTCATAATAAAAACTATTTTAATTACCAATTAAGAGACCATCCATACACTTTTATTCATAATAGAAACCATTTTAGTTACAAAAAAAAATTTAATTTATAAATTGGTATTTAAATTTTTCACAATGACTAATTATTTTGAGTCACTAAAATTGGTCTTGTCTATCTTTGGGATGAAAAAAAAAAAGATGGGATGTTACAGGGTGTTTTGAGGTAATAAAGATAGAAGGCAACCTAGGAGTTTGAGAGACAAGAGGATAAATAAGATTCTGAAATATAGGAAAAATGGGAGATCACTCTTTTGGATGTTCTAGTTGACAAGATGTTCCTGTTTGGCTAGAACATTTTGGCGCTCACCGTGGAGTGTCAGTAAAACAGTTCCTGATGCCCAAATTTGTATTCTTCCAATACATATTATCATAGACAATTGGGTGTAGTGTGAAGTGTTCACGCCCTTTGCTTCCACGTGTCATTGATCCACGTTTTCTCACTCATTGTCCTCAAACCATATCACCTTGATGCCTTTTGCGATCATGGCTTTCCACAAACACACCTTGTTGAGAGCACACAAGATTTTCTGGAGAATTTCAATTTTCTCAAATCTTGAAAACAACATATTTAGTACTCACGGTCCAAAGTCTGGTTGCCCTCCAGTGGAATATAATGATCATCCAACCTATTATGGAAGTCTCCCCATTGGATTTTAAGGGTGAGAAGAATTTGAAGACTTAGTTGTAAAGTGTAGGTGAGACGAAATCTGAAGACTCACTTGTAAAACACATGTGTGAAGAAATATGAAGATTCACTTGTAAAATGTAGGTTAGACGAAATCTGAATACTCATTTGTAATATGCATGTGAGAATAGATGACTCAGTTGTAAATACAAATGAGAAGAAATCCGAAGACTACAAAATAAATCCAGCTTGACTAGGAGCAGGTTGTATCATGCGTTACAAAAACTATATTAAGCAGGTTGTATCCAGCGTTATAGAAACTACATTAAGTAGATTGTATCCTGCATCATTATAAAAACTACATCGAGTAGGTTGTGTCCTATTTTACAACAACTACATCGAGCAGGTTGTATTCTACATAACAAAAACTATACCGAGTAGGTAGTATCCTACATTACCAAAACTACATCGAGCAAACTATATCCTACATTACAAAAAAAAATCTACACTGAGTAAAAATCTGATGGGAACAACTTGTCTCCTAAAGAAAAAGTTTATCTCCTAAATTCCAATGAGAGCAACCAACTTCTTATGGAATAGAAAAAAAAGTAAAAAATCTTATGAGAGTAAAGATCTTTTAAAATTCGATAAGAGCAAAGATATTCTAAATTCAATTGGAACAATTAGACTCTTAAAGAAATAAAAAAGAACTAATAATATCCTAAAATTCGATGGAAATAGATTCTTATCCGTATTGACTTGTAGCGAAAAGATTATTATCAGTGTTGATAAGCTTTATAGAGCCACAAATTCATTCTAATAGAGTTTAACATGTTTATCTTACATAAACACTTGATGTACAAATACATTGACGTAGTCAAATATACATATTACTAAGTAATAATGATTGGTTAGTAGTATGTAAGTGAACAAAAAGACGCAGACACAAGCTTTATTATGGAAAATTATTATTTTAAAAAATCCTTTTTTGGCAAACTTAACAAAGTTTTCATAGATAGAATTAAAATAAATTAATTTATTATTTTTTAACTAAATAAAATAATAAAATATTACTTTTTTTTATATCTAAATACGTAGTTTGTCAAAATTTGTAAAAGAAAATTGTTAACCTATCATTTTCCCTTTATTATTTCATTTTCATATTTCATCTTCATTTTTGTATTCAATAGATATAAAATTTTTGTTTTATTTCATTTCTATCAAATGAGCACATATTCAATATCAATTAATTAATTTTTATAAAATAATTATAAAAATAATATGATATTATCAATATTGAAAAAAAAATTCAATATTAAATATTTATAAAAAAATTATAATTATATAAATTTTAAATCAAAATACAAAATAACAATAGAATAAATGTAAAAAAAAATTATATAAAATAGTATATATCTATTAATTTTATAAAAACTAAAATATCTCTTAATTTTAAAATTTTTAATGAAACAAAATTGATAAAGTTAAAAAATATTTTTTTTTGAAAATGAAAAAAGAAAACAAGTAAGTTTACAAATATTTTAAATGTTTTTTTACTTCCTTTATTTAAATTATAATGAAATCTTTTTTTATACATTAACATATATTATAATAATTTAAATTTATACATAGAAAATAAAATAAAATAAACTAATAATAATTCAAATTAAAAAAATGAAATAAACGAATAATAATTAAAATTTAGACATAAATCTTTTATCTTTTGAATTCCTGACAATAACATTGATATAATAAATAAAATGTTAAATTACATTTAAGACAATGAATTTGAAAATAAAACTAATAATATAAAAAATCATTAAAATGTATTCTACATGATTGAAAACAATAAATAAAAATATTTAAAAAAATAATTATCAAATGTGTACTCTAGAAATAATTTGATATACCATTGAACAAAATTGTACAAAGAGAAAAATATATAATTAAGAGTATGATAAGATAAAAAATATATCGTAGATTTTAGAAAACTTTCTAGATATTAAACTTGTCAGATTGTTCAGAATAATGAAAATTGTTTGAGTAAAACAAAAAAAATCTTCAAATGAAACAAATTAAAAATTAATAAAAATATAAAATATAAATTTTTTATATTATCCAGTAAAAGAAGAGTTTATATGATTTAATACTTGAAATTAACACAATGAAACATTTTCATATGACACAAAATAAACAATAAATAAAAATTACTAAAAAATGTAGAAATAATCAAACATAAAACTTAAGTCATATGGGTGATTTTGCCACATGCAAAAAGATGGACAAAGGTGTTGTTGGTAAGAAATAGCTTTAGTGAATATGTCACAATTAATATTTTGTGACAATAATTAAATTTTCACTAGTATTTTTGTTATTATTATATTTGTGACAATATTATCAAATGTCACTAAAATTATTAAGTTTTATTGTGATAAAATTAATTGTCACTTTATTATATGTAATTATCACTACTATTTTGACAATATTTTAAAATCTTATTTAAATTGAATTTTTGTTATGGGAAAAATAATTATAACTACTGTTTTTTTTCAAGAGTGATAATGTCAAATTTTTATATTAATTATTTTTTAATAAAAGTTTTATGATTATTATTGGAAGTTGTTTGATGTGAAATTGTCACATTATTTTCATGCCTTAAAAATGAACAAATAATTTTAAAATATTAAAATAAATAAAAATCTAATATAAATATTAAAATATAAAATATTCATTATATTTAAAATAACAAAAATGCAGAAAAAAAAATTAACAATGAATACAAACATTTTATACACAAAATACTTAAATTAGATAAGTATTTTAAATACAATAATAGATTTTAGTATCTTCAAATATTTTGGTCCGACAAATAAGTAAAACAATAAATTAATATTTTTAAATGTAAAAATTTAATGGTAAAGATATTAATGGTGACTTTGAAATAGAAAAAACACATTTGATGAAATATATTGGTTATAGGGATGATAACGGGGTGGACGGGACGAGTTTCGCTATTTCATATATATCTCCGTAAAAAAAATTCATCCCCATCCCCATACCCATAACCAACAGGTATCATGTAACGTCCCATTTAATTTAATACGTAAAATTAAAGGACACGTCACACAGAGATAATCAATAATGCAGTCCTGGGGTACATAATACCACCCCTACAACTAGGCACACCACGATGCCAACCAAAAATAGAATAACGGTTCGACCAAAAGCTTACAAAAACCAAGAACAGCGAAAAAACAAGGGCCATAGCCCTAAAGAAAAGTACAATAACAACTATAGTCCAATCCACGCGGACTAAGCAGCAGAATCTCCATTTCCTTGCTGACCCCGAGAACCTCGCCCATCTGCTCCCATCAATCGAATTGATGATCATCGCAAGAAGAAGTACCACATACAAGACAACCATACAACAAACCGGGTAAGCTAGAGCCAATACATTTTCATCATACAGTCAAACACAATATCATCATCCTTTATCCATATAACAACCAAGAATGTTATGACTCTTCATTCAATACACTACGACTCGACTCGACTCATCCGGATACGTATAACTTAGTCGGATTCAGCGGATGCTTGCACTTGTGGTGGATACCTCTGCTCGAACCTGAGCTGCTCATCCCCGAGCTATGTGTTACAAGTGTTACGATGAATCAAATCTCCCTCACCACAAGGTTAGCCCTTAATGAATTTCAGGCCTCCTGCTACTCTCACCACAAGATTCAGTCCGCTCTAAGTGAGACTAACTGGCCCCTTAGAGTGTCAGGATACAATCCTTATCTTGAATCTTTACTTAGTTATACAGATGGGGCACCACCATGAACACCCACTAGCAGGGCCATGGAATTACGTCCCGACCACTGAAGCGCGACCCCGGAGGTCTCACCTAGAGACCCCAAGGAATTACACGCTGACACGGACCAACATTCATAGATCAACAATAAGAGAATATTAAATTATATTTTATAATTCCATATCAACCCTTGAAGTTTAATCCTCATATCAATCACATCTCAATCCATACCTCTGATCATCACCGCCCCAATGAGTTAGGGCCTCGTCTCATATTAATACCAAGTTCCTTTAGTCCTAAACCACTCATTTATTTCACATGTGATGTTTCATACCAAACCCGTCATACAAAATTCATAATTCATGTCAAGCATGCACCACACTCCATTATATACATGTTTCTCATCATACAATTCACGCCCAAACCAATAACAATCATCCAAACAGCGCACTGCCTCGCCCAATCCCTCGCTCAGGCTGGGGAATCTCGCTCAGGCGAGACGTGCTCGCTCAGGCGAGCCTCCCCTTCGCCTAGGCGAGGGTTCGATGGAGCACTCATGGAACTTCACGGGATCTCGCTTAGGCGAGACCCCTCTCGCCTGGGCGAGGTGTTCCCTCGCTCAAAACTTCGAGCAGGTCGCCTGGGCGACCTTTCATGCAATAATCCTAGGCGAGCCCCCTGTTTCATCTCGCCTAGGCGAGATGGACTCGCTTGGGCGAGATTAACAGGTCTCGCCACTGTTCTTCACTGCAGCAGCCATGGTTATCGAACCAAACAAGCATACAAGGCATCCTCACACACCAAATCGACAGATTAAACCATACAAACAGCAACCAACACAAACACATACCAAAACGACTGGAAACCAAGGGTTCTAACTTCCCGTACCTGGAAAAGGGCTAACACAACTTTGACACAGGACCTCGGAGCGCGGCAGCTCAAGCGCTGAACTTGCAGACTGGCGGAATAGCGTAACAGTGGAAGAAAGGGGTTAGTTCGATTCTAAACGGTGAAATGCGAAGAACAGCTTTAGGAAGCAATCACAGTAGGGTCAGAATCACTTACGTGGAGTGGGAACTAGGTTTGAGTTAGCTCGAAGAGGACCTTAGGCAAACCCTAGCAGAGCGTTCTGTGAGGGGAAAAGAGAGTGACGGCTGCTGATTTCTGCAAGAGTGGAAGTGAGTGCGGGATTAGGGCAACCTGAAGGGTTTTATACTATGGGCCGGCCTTTAGGCCCAATACTGTAGGACAGCCCATTAACTTTTAGGGCAGAAAAGAAATGGGGCCTTACATATCAAACTTTTGTTTCATCCCATTCCCCACCGGGTAACGAGTATAATCTCGTACTCATACTCGTACCCGCTTTCTTATTACTTTAATATTAATTTTTATAAAATAATAAAAAATTACAATTACGGTAAAGGAAACATAATATGATCAAATATTCAATATTAGGAGGATGGTTGTTTCTTCAATATCAAATACTTCGAAATAAATTATAATTGTTTACATATTAGATTAGAATACCAAATAAAATTTCATGAGAACCAAAACATTTATTAAATTTGCAAACATTAATGAAACCTACTTGATAAAATTTAAAATTATTTTTAAAAAAATATAAAAGGAAAAAAATTCAAATTAAAAAATATTTTAAATGTTTGTTTACTTCAATTTTTTAAATTATAATGAATCTTTTTTTATACACTAATAAAAGTTATAATACATCACTTGATCAAAATGACGCAAATAAATAATAAACATAATAATAAAATTTTAACATAAATCTTGTATCTTTTGAACTTCAATATATGTTAGATGGTGATAAAAAAAATATTCATAGCAATTACATTAAATTTTTATATTGTAGTAAATAAAAATTGTGTATACAATTATATTGAAAAAAGTCAAAGTATGATTGTAATGAGTTAGAAAATAAAAAATAATTAGATAAAATATATCAAAATAGTATTCTACATGATGAAAATAAACAAAAAATAAAAATATTAAAAAAATTAACAAATGTGTGTCTTATAAACAATTTGGAGACTATTGAAAGGAATCGCACAGAGGAAAATAAATGTATAATTAAGGGTATAATAAGATGAAAAATATCTTAGAGATCTAAGAAAACTTTTCAAATATCAACATATATACTCAATGTTGGTTGAGAAATAACAAAAATTGTTTTAGCAAAACAAAAAAGTTGTTCAAATGAAACAAAAATTAATAATATAATAAGTAATTTTTTTATATTACCTATTAAATGAAAGGTTTATGTTATTAAACACTTAAATTGAGAGTATTAAACATTCTCATGTGAAAGGAAAATATACAATAAATAAAAATATTAAAACTTAATAGAAATATCCAAATGTTAGAAATAAGATGTTTTTAGTTGACATACATCATTTTAACATAATTACATAAAGGTTATGATAAGATAAAAATATATTGGAGATGAGAATGAGTTTTATAACAAACTAAATAATTAAAAGAAATAAAAAATAGAAAGTATGTATATATATATATATATATATATATATATATGTTACTTAATTAATTGTGAATATTTTAATAATTTAAACGAGAATGGAGATATGTTTAGGACGGGCATTAAATTATTATTATTTTAATAATTTAATAATTATGTACATCCGAATTCCCATCCCCATACCCAATTGAAAAAATTAGGGATTCCCTATACGTATACCCATATCTAGTCAATGTGGGGATTCCCCGTCAAAATGGGGACGGGTTCGGGCAATACCCATGAGGGCGGATTTATTTTCCATCTCTAATTGGTTCTAACTTAGGGTAACGTAAAAGTAAAATGAATATAGGGTGGGGATTAGGATGTAAACAAGGGCCAAGCTCGATTCGACCCGGCCCGCGCAGCCCGCTGACCCGACGGGCCAACTCACAGGCCAAATTGGGCCAATCCGTAGGTCAAAACGGGCCAATCCGCAGCCCACCTAACTTAATTAATTCAAAACCTACGTGTAGCGCAGGTGAATGGTTGGTAAATTAGGGAAAAAATTGAATCAGCATAAGTGTGCATTGGTAGTGGCTTCACAACACACACATATAGAACACTAATTTTTTCTTCTCTCTCGATAAAATATAAAGAAAATAACCCACCACCATGCTTTGTCCTTGTCCCTCCTTGCTCTACGCTGCGATTGCGAATCACATAGACCACAATCATCCACCAATCTTTTAGTCCTCCATTTGTCTATCGCGTGGTGTTCTTCGTCGTCTGTCATCCACAAGGGACGATTTCAGCCACCAATCTTTCAGTCCACCAGTCTTTCAGCCACCACCACCACACTACGACTTGAGAGATGATTTCGACCACCACTAGGGATAATGAAAATGTATTGGGTTAGGCCTAAAACGGGTGTAAAACATAAAATGGGGTGGTATAAGTGGATGAAAACATGTTGGACTTCGTTCAAAGGGGTGTACAAAATAAAAAGGATATTTCTTTCTGCAACCCTAAATTTTCTTCCTGTACCTCCAAGTTTTTCTTTGATGACCATTATGTCCATATAAAAAAATATAAATTAAAAATGAGATAAGGTAAGCACTAATAGTTTCTTACCAACCTTAATTACTTTAGCAACTTTGTCCCGCTATATATACTAATATTCTACACCCCCAACTCATGATCATTCCTTTTCACTTTCATTATTGCATCACAACGGACTTTTGTAGGTGGTTCTTCTTCCTTTGAGAGTTATTCTTCTTTCATTCCAACATTTTTTTTTGAATTTTGCAACTGCGTTTTGAATTAAGTTATTCTTCATCGTTCTTGCTCTCCTTTCTCTTTTGTCTCTCAACTTTCATTTTGGTTCACAAATCAAGCAATATATTTGTGATTTCAGTCTTTTAAGAGCATTTTTTTGTTGATTGGGGTGTAAAATCCATTAAAATCGAAAGCTTAAAATTGGGGTTATCAAATGCGAAAGAGGAGGCTGAAATCCCCACCATCGGATTCTGAAATTCGGGTGCACCGAATTTTGAAATGTGAGGTACAAAAAGTTTGTGAAAGGCTGTGGTTTCGGTTTGTGATAGCCAATAGTTTCGGTTCATGAAAGCCGATAGTACCGGTTCCTAAAAATTAGTAGTTCTGATTTTTGAAAGTCGATTATTGAAACCCTACTACTTAGGGCTTCAATGCTAGATCTTAAAGTTAGAGGCTGGATCTGTTAGAAGTTAGTTAGGGTTTTCGTTTTTTCCCTTTTTCCACCTTTCTGTTTTCACGGAGACTATATATGATAGTGCTTCTCTTTTGTTCAAAGTCTGAAAATATACAATAATCAAACAGAAAGTTGAAGTTTTCTTACCTTCGTGTTCTCTTTCTCTTCTCGCTTTCCCTTTTCTCTTCTTGCTGCTTCTTCCTTCTTCATGCTTTTCATCTAAATCGCAGCACCATGTGCATTCCTCTTGGGTAAGAGGGTAGCGGTTTTGAAACCCTTGATGTTATGTTGGGGCTGCAATATGGTATCAGACCAGGTTCATAGCCTGCTCTGTTTTAATTTGCACACTCTATTTTCTCATCCTATCAATTTACATTTTCCAAGAAAGAATCTTGCAGCATGGAAGATAAAACCAACAACAAAGAAATCAAAGCATAAAACTCAATGCAAAAAGTGGAAAGACTGGACCTTGACCAATATATTATTCCCACAAGTCCATACTACATCCATCCTCGAGAAAATCCAGGACAAGTTCTTACATCACCTTCTCTGAATGAAATCAACTACAATCCATGGAGCAGAAACATGAGAAGGGCTCTTTTGTCTAAAAATAAACTGAAGTTTGTGGATGGCAGCATCAAGGTCCCTGCCAGGGATGATCCTTTGTATGAAGTTTGGGAAAGAGACAATGTCATGGTTCTTTCTTGGATTATTAGAACACTTTCACCTCAAATTGCTAAGAGTGTTATTTACAGTGAGTCTGCAAGAGATCTTTGGAACGACCTAAAAGAAAGATTCACTAAGGGGGACTGTTTTCGGATTTCTGATCTTCTTCAAGAAATGCATTCTGCCAAGTAAGGGGAGAGAAATATCACTCAATTCTTTACTGATATGAAGACTGTCTGGGAAGAATTGGAGTTCCTATGTCCTGTTCCTAATTGTGTATGTGGTAAATTCTGTGACTGCAATCTTTCTAGGACTTTCATGAAACAAAGGGAAGTTGAGTATGTGATCTGCTTCCTAAAAGGTCTTAATGATAGCTACAATACGGTGAAAACTCAAATCTTTCTCCTAGAACCTCTTCTTAATAAAAACAAGGTCTATTCTCTTATTATGCAATAAGAAAGACAGAACAATGGTACTGTCAGCTTAGGAACAAAAGGTAAAATATTCTTTAACTCAACTGAAAGGCACTATAAACCTCAAGATCAAGGCAACTAGAGAGGTCAAGTAAGAGGTATTGGGTCTCGATCTCAAGGAAGGGGAAGAGGAAGAAATCCTAACTATGGCAAGCAGTGTTCTTATTGCCATAAGTTGAACCATACTGTTGAAGAATGCTACTCAAAACATGGGTATTTGCCTTGGTATAAACAAAGGAATGATGGCAACAACAATTCTCTAGACAAAGGCAATCAAGAAAAAAGAGATCAACAGGTTTGTAATCTCAATATAAAAGAGGATTCTGTTGACAAGCAATTTGTAAAGGATGAAACTGTTAAGGAATTCACAACAGAACAAATGCAGAAACTACTAAGACTCCTTAATGATTATGAGGATACTGGACATAACATCAATCAGATGAAGAAAGATGCTAATGGCACAAACAAAAAGCCACAAGGTAAGAATCTTTGGATTCTAGATACTGGTGCAACAGATCATGTTGCACATAATAAAGATTGCTTCACTACCTTTTTTAAAATAAAACCTGTGAAGATAAAGTTACCTAATAATAGTGATGTTATTATGTATTTTGCTGGAACTATTCAATTTTTTGATAACCTAATTCTTTTTAATGTCTTGTATGTTCCCGAATTCTATTTCAATCGAATTTCAGTTCAAACCTTGATCAAAGATTTGAACTGTAATCTAATCTTCTCCTCTAAGTGTTGCCAGATACATGACATTATTACATCTCAGATCATTAGGCAAGCTAATCTCAGTCAGGGTCTCTACTAACTTGATAACACTCCTGTCAACAAAATTACTGATTTTTTTCCTAATATTGTTCTTAATTGCTCTAAGGTTGATGTAGATACTTGGCACTATAGACTTGGGCATCCTGCTCGTAGAATTACTGATCAAATATGTAAAACCTCCCCTTACATTCAATCTAAAGATTCTAATTTTTGTGATATATGCCACTTCTCCAAACAACATAAACTACCTTTCTATAAAAGTGATAATATTTCTTATAACTGTTTTGATCTCATTCATCTTGATATATGGGGGCCCATAGCCATCCCCTTTGTTCATGGTCATAGATATTTCTTAACTGTGGTTGATGATCACTGTAGACACACATGGATCTTTCTTATGCACACTAAACTTGAAACTAGAAAACTTGTTCAGAATTTCAAAATTCATGCTAACAATCAGTTTGAAAAGACTATCAAATGTTTTAGGACTGATAATGGACCTGAATTTAATTGTGTTGATATATATGATGCTTATGGGATAAATCATCAAAAAATTTGTGTTGAAACTCCCTAGCAGAATTCTGTTGTGGAACGTAAACACCAACACATCCTCAATGTTTCTCGTAGTTTGTTATTTCAATCTAATTTGCCTAAAGCCTATTGGTGTTATGTTGTCATTCATGTTGTTCACATCATTAACAGATTGCCCCCTACTGTCAAAAATAATGTTTGTCCTTATCAAATTTTATATAAAAAGCCTCCTACTTATCTCAATCTTAAAGTTTTTGGAACTCTATGTTTTGCTAGTACCCTTGAAAATAATAGAACCAAACTTGATCCTAGAGCTAGAAAATGCGTGTTTTTAGGTTTTAAAGTTGGTGTTAAAGGCTATGTTCTTCTTGACACTTTAAGCATAGAATTTTTATATCTAGAAATGTGATCTTTTATGAGAATGTTTTCCCTTACAAATTTGTAAATCAACACATCCAACCCACTGATAATGAGGATCGTGACCTGAATTTTTTATTTGACGACACTAACAACTGCCCCAAGGATATCAAAGTTGATAACCAGATCCTTCCCAGAACAAATATTGATGATTCAAAAGCATAATCTATTCTTGACACAGTCAGTGAAAACTCTGCTAGTAGTGATGACAATAATCATCCAAACAGCAATGATCAAGGCCCTGAAAACATGAACCTACGAAGATCAGAAAGACAGAGGAAGACCCTTGTAAGACCTGAGAAATTTAAATAATTAAATAAATAATTATTTAATAAATGCAGGTAGTAGGAGCCTTATGACATTTAATGCAAATGGTTGTGAATTGGAAATGTACTAACTCAAGTGGTTGAGAGTACTTTATTGTGTGAGAGAACTTGGGTTCAAGTCCTATGCATGCCAATTGTATGTTATTTTAATATGAGTATTATTTTAATGTATGCCTTAATGGGATTAGTGATAATGTAATCCTAAAATTATAGGAATTATCATGAAACATGAATTGGTTGTGCATTTACTTTGTGATTGAATGGTTGTGTGTTCAAATCTTGCTAGGAACAAAATTAACTTTCTTTTTGCCAAAATTTCTTTTGGCATGGAGATGATAAGGCATGAGTAACCCTAGCTGCCAAGAGAGACAACCTAGGGGGGCTGAGAAAACACCTTGTTAATGACTAATGAATAGTCATTAAGCCTCATTTATACAAAATTTTTGTTTTAGAGAGTAAATAGCATTTGTGCAAGAGTTTCTGGTCATTTTGTGGTGAAACAAAGGAGCACTTGTGGAGAGCACGAAATAAGCATGGAGTTTTCGAATTGGGCAATGATTAACAAGTAAGGGGAGCTGTTCTCTTATGTGTTTGATTCGTGTATAATGTATCGTGCCTTGCTATGATCAAATTGCATGAAAACCATTTCGTTTTGCGCTATTTTCTGAGGTTTCTAGGTTTCTGCCCAGAATAGCGATGATGATGGTGCCGCCAGGCGACACATCAGCTTTAACGCAGTTTCTGGGTTCTGTCATAAGCTGCTTGGCGACGAGGTGTACTCGCCAAGCGATGCGACGTGTTTTGGGTCTGTTTTGATGTGTTTGTGAATTTTATGGTGTTGTGATCTTTCTACTCGGAGTATTGTGTATGTAAATGTTAAATTATGCATTGCTGCTGTTGCTTGGGGGTTGTGACTCGAGTTGGAGATATATATATATATATATATATATATATATATATATATATATATATATATATATATATATATATATATATATATATT
>Ga0214544_1008702_pt1 | contig 16599 bp, 8 predicted proteins | sample CNSS3metaG_FD_160074 | JGI IMG/M metagenome (GOLD analysis project Ga0214544, IMG submission 160074) | Root nodule microbial communities from cowpea collected in UCLA plant growth center, Los Angeles, California, USA - CNSS3 | ecosystem: Host-associated > Plants > Roots > Nodule | place: USA...
ATATAAACAATATATATAAAAATATATTTATATAAAATTAAAATATATATATATATATATATATATATATATATATATATATATATATATATATATATATATATATATATATTATTACCATATTAATGTGCTGATTTGTTAATTATCATATATGTGGTGGTAAGTTTTATTAACTTTTATTTTACAACAGATATCATATAATCCAGAAATTTTGTAAATACACATTATACTCTCACATCTAAAAACTTACTTAAACATAGATAATTTTGACAAATGAATTTTCTCCATCTGGACAACAAAGTATTCAATCTCAGAACTATTAAAAACAATCAAGTCAAAGTACTACTTGAATCTTACCACCTATCAAAGTTTCATATTCATCTCTATTAGAACAACTAAAATTAATGTATATAAATTCATAATATAAAATCTTATCATACTTTTTGTTTATCCTACCATTTCAAAATTTCTAAATTTTTTCTTTGATAAAATAATCTAACAAGAACTTTTGTTTCCTTTCTATTTACGATTTACAATCTTATATAACATCCAAAGCATAATTCAATTGATATCAGGAAAATTGAATCAAGAGTGTTTAGATTTGAATTTTATAATGACGTCCACAAGGCATTTAATAGAAAAGTGTTAGTCGAAGAAGAATGAATGTTTATTGAAAAAATAACAAAAAAAAAAAAAAGTTTTTACCAGAGATGAAGAAGAAGGTGTTAGTTGGAAAGCTGAAATGAAACGTATATTTCCACTAATGGTTGATGTGTCCCTTCCACGCACTTTCCTTTCTCTGTTCACTCTTAGATTTAAGGCTTCCAAAGATTTCGCGTAGAAGCATTCAGAATTTTTGAGACTTCCAAAGTAAACGCGTCATTCCCTGAGTCAAGAATTCGAGACCAAAACGATGTCGTCTGCGAGGAGAGATCTAGAGAGTGGAGGAGCCACCAAGAACGCCACCACCTACTCCGCCGCTCCTACTAACTATGTTTACGATCCAGAAGTTCACTGGACCTCGTGGCTCGTGCCGCTTTTTGTGGCGGTTAACGTTGTTGTCTTCGTTGTGGCCATGTATGTCAACGATTGTCCCAGGAATAATCTCACCTTTGAAGGGGACTGTGTCGCCACGTTTCTGGGCCGCTTCTCCTTTCAGCCTCTTAGGGAGAATCCCTTGTTTGGCCCTTCTTCGTCTACGTAAGAGCTCGATCAACCATTTTTTTTTCTCGTTGGTTTAACTTTTTTTTTTTTGCTTGTTGATGCTGGGTTTGTTTCGGTTTGTTGGGTGCTGAAATTTGCTTCGTTTCATGAATTGGGTGTGGGGTTTTTGTGATCTACTTGTGTTGTTGAGTTTGGGTTTGGTTCTGCTGCCATGAATTTCGAACTGTTGTCTTTGTGGTCAAGTTTGATCTTACAGAAGTCAAATTTTATTTTTGATAAAGGAAATTCAGATAAGTTAGAATGCGTTTCAGGACCTCTTTTTTTTTTTTTTTTTTTCAAAATTGTTTTTTTTTTTTTTTTTTTTTTTTTTTTTTTTTTTTTTTTTTTGATTTTTTTTTTGTTTTTTTTTTTTTTTTTTTTTTTGTCAAAATTGATCTTTGTTCTTGTTATAGGTAAAAGCATTGTATTCTGTTATAATCTGTGAATTTTTACTCTTCCAAATTTAGATATGTGGGCGAGGGACGAAATTCATCCATTATCTACAATTGAAGGACAAAGGTTAAGACAAATTTTGAAGAAAAAAAAACTGATTCCTAACACGCATATTACCCTGAATTAAATTAATAGATGGATTTTCTGTCTTTTATCATACAATCACAAATTTTTATTTCTCATTTTTTACTGTTCTGGATGCTTGGTGATAGATAATCTAAATCACCCTTATCCTTCTACTCTTTTGCTCGAATTATAGGTGGTAATTAATTAGTATTTGGTGTTAAATAACTAATAAAGTAAATGAAGTAATGACATCTATTTTTCGGCCGTGATGACTTTTTTTTTCATTTTAGATTGAAGTTTTTTGCCCCAACTCTTGGCAATGGCAAGTATCTATAGAGATATTTACTGATTTAATTTTTGTTTCATTTTTTAAGCTTATCTAAGATGGGAGCACTTCAGTGGTATGACGTTGTGTATCACCATGAAGGATGGAGACTTGTCACTTGCATTTGGTTGCATGCAGGAATTGTTCATTTGGCTGCAAACATGTTGAGTCTAGTCTTCATAGGCATTCGCCTTGAACAACAATTTGGGTTTGGTATGTTTTTCTTTTCCAGGTTTTAGTTTGAATTATACACAAAATTTTGAACAAAAAGTAGCATGGTCACTCATTCGGAAGTGTTCATCTTCTTTTGTGTTCTTCAAATTTTACCTTCGAATGGTTATTATGGCCTGAAGTTTGTGAAAATGTTGGCAGTGAGGATAGGAATCATTTACTTATTTTCTGGATTCGGTGGGAGCGTACTATCTTCTCTATTCATTAGAAACAACATATCTGTTGGTGCTTCTGGTGCTCTTTTTGGACTTCTTGGAGCAATGCTTTCAGAACTCATCACAAACTGGAGTATCTATTCTAATAAGGTGAGTATAGAGTCTTCAAACTATTGACGACTTGTTATGGAAAGATTTTGACGACTTCCTGTGTTCATCATCATGAATCTTGATATATAGGTTAATTTTATGTACCCTCTTCAAACTGAATTCATAAATACCCCTTTTAGTTATGGTCTTCTGAGTATTTTATTTTTCTTTTCATCAATTAGGCCTATTGACTTGCACATATGGGAAATACTTGGATAGTATATTTCAGATGATATTTCTAAGTTCCTGACCCTCTCTTTGCATTTTGCAGGCAGCTGCTTTGTTCACACTGCTGTTTATTATTGTCATCAATCTTGTCATTGGAATGTTGCCCCACGTTGATAACTTTGCTCATATTGGGGGATTCCTCACAGGATTTCTCCTTGGTTTTGTTTTGCTGCTCCGCCCTCAATTTGGGTGGTTAGAACAGCGACGTCTCCCAGCTGGTGTTCGCCTCAAGTCAAAATACAAGCCTTACCAATATGTTTTATGGATTGTCTCTCTTATTTTACTTATTGTTGGGTAAGTTATTTTTGAATTTAGATTCTCTGTTGGATTTTTTGGTATTGTTCATCTGTTGTGCTTTCAAAATATACTCATGAGTACCAAGATCAGTTTATTTTGAAGACTTAATAAAGAACTATATTAAAAAAAACTCAGTAGAGAATATGAACTCGTTCTTTTCTTAAATCCTCCTAACCATAACTCAAATAAAACTACTGTCATGAATTATAATTCAGCTGTTTTTGGTATATGAGAAGAGATTATTAGTTTGCTACATGAGATTATATTAACTAAATCTTAATTTGATCTTTAGAGATGTCTGTTCTCATGGCCTGCTAGGAAATCGAAAAAAACTGGTTATTTGTTTGCATAATCCACTCTACATCAACCAATACTGATTCTGTTATTTGCTTTGCCATGAGTATTTTAGTCTGTCTCAACTTCTGCATTTCTATTGTTATCACAGCAATGTAGATTTTCTCTAATCATATTGAATTTATTTGTTGAATAATAGGTTATCTATTGCTCTAGTGATGCTATTTCGGGGTGAGAGTGGATATGATCACTGCCATTGGTGTCACTATCTAACATGTGTTCCAACTTCAAGATGGAAATGCAATGACAACTAAAGAAAGGACATGAGCTATCCGTCGTTATATATGTAGCTATAGCTCTTACAAATTGAGTTATCTCTTTTTTTTCTTGGTATTTCCTGTCAAAAAGCGGTTATTGATTTGACAATGGGTTTATTTGTATTATAATTTTAACATTATAAATACATAAAGAAATTTATTTGTACATGAAATTCATTGGTTACTTTTCATTCATTTTCTGTCTGACTTTTTCTATTGCTTAGTTCGTTAGAGGCTCATCACTTAAACTTCACGTTCACACACTATAACCATTCGGTATGTAGTTCTATCTAACAACAATATTACCCAGTTATAGATAATTAACAAATTAATCTAACATCAATATGATTATTTGGCTTTCTCATATAATTTTTTGTTTTGTTCTGACTATTGCGCGATTTTGATCTATCATCAATGTTTTATGCTTGGATCCTTCGGTTCTTAGTTATTCATTGAAAATCTTTATCTTCAGTATTGCTCTACACGACCAAACATAATACAGGATATTATAGGTTGAATTGATGATTTTGAAGATGATAATTTTCGGATGTTGTAATTTTGGAATGGTGTTTAGATTAGTGTTTTCATTCCTTCTTTCCTTTTCTCTTTCTATCGTTCCCTCTTTTACCTCAATTAACCCAAGTCTAACGGCTTGGAACGATAGAAAGCAAGGAAAATGTGTGAAAAAAACATAGCACAATGTTCAAAGCTTTCCTAGGATATCGGGTTTGCTTTTTTATTTAGGCTTAATTTAAATTATAACATGGTATTTTGCATGAAAGAAAAGATAAAAGAATCTAGACAAACAAATTAAATATCCTAGTATAGACAAATCAAGAATTTACTTTTCAGTAGACCATTGGACAACATTACAACACCGTTGGACACCAACTTGAAATTAGAAGTCAATGAGCTCTAATTGTTGTACCATAAGGCGTCACCATGAGATCATTGGTAGCTCACTTGACACTGAATTCAAGTGGTCCGTTGGACAACACACGCTAGGATTGTTGAGTGTTCACTTGATAGTTAGCCTAGACAAATTTAATGTTGTAAACCTACCAATGTACTTAGGATTTTACTTCGAAAGGCTTATGGCGTTGGGCACCAGGGGGTGTCTAATGGACACTACCCTGTCTTATAGATGAAATTACAATATCTCACAAATATCACAAATTTACCTAATTATACTCCTTAGTAGGGATCTGGGTCTGTCATGATATAACTATAACCCTTTATGACAAGTGCATGATTTCGAATTCTACTCAATACACCAATTCTTTAGAGATCATGTAAGACAAATGTTATTGTATAAAAAAGCCATGATAATCTTTGTATGTGTGATATCCTTTATGTTATTAACAATTAAGTATGATGTGTGAAATGTTGAAATGATGAATAATTTATATGAATTAATGTTTAAATTTTATTAATATGATCTAAATTTAGTGTAGCTTACCATATTTTTTGTGTTTGTTTATTTTATAATTTATCCAGCTGTAATGATTATATGTTATACATAAACATAAAACAATACAAGTAGAAGGGTTAAGTAGTTAGACCCCCAATAGTCAATTAGAGTATAATTATTAGATAAGTATATAAGACATTAAATACATACTTTATACTTGTATGGTTGTTTAATGCTTAATATATAATTTGTAATAATTCAATTAGTAATATAAATATGCTAAATTGGGATATTACAATAATCACATTTCCCTCACCTTCTTTTTAACCTTTTTTTCTTAAAATGAATAACAGTAAAGCATATGTACTTACCACATTTACCATGTGTAGATGATACCTTAATTTTGAGAACGCAAAGATAGGAAAATATTTTGTTGTGAAAACTAAACTGCAGTTCTTTGAAACGTTAACTTCACGGTCTCAAAGGAAGGTTGAAAGCAAAATCCAACACAAACAATCTGACAAGAAAATCATACAAACTGAAGCTAGTTTTCGTAAGAAATTTGGACCATAACCAATTCAGAAAACTACAACTTATACATTGAACCGTGTAGACAATAATCCGATGCAAAATGACAGAATTCTATAATACATAAACTGACATGGACCATGCATAAACTACAATTGATTAAAGAAAAGATGATCCTAACATCCAAAACAGACAGGAATACGACATAAAATTCAGTAAGTTGGCACATTGTATTTCTTATAGGTAGCAGTGCAAACCAATTCATATCTTCAAAGTCCACAAGCATATAACGATCAGCTTAGTCAGCTGTCCAACTTTGCTCCACAATTTCTCTCACTCTTCTATTGTACTCGCGCTTGTTCTCACTAAACATTCGAGCTGCTTCTGAGTTTGCAGGAGAATTTGGGTTGGGATCACAAAGCAATGACTGCCAAAGTAAAATTAGCTTTCAGAAAATAATTATTAACATGCTGAATAATACATAAAAAGGATATCAAACGAGTGGAATCATGAGGATAAAGATTTAGTCATGCAAAATTACTTCTCAACCACCCTGGAATATAGATACACAGCCAGATTACATCAGAATGGAAAACAACAATTTACAACATTATCTCATCCTTGCTAAATAGTTTTTGTATATGCAGTGTGAAGAATATGTGTTTTGTATAGGCTTCACCTACAGACTTTCTCTAACCCTTGATCTTTATGTTTTCGGAGGGTACCCCTTATACCAATCTATTAATAAAATACACTTGTTGGGTAATAAAAAAAAAATAATATAATAATAATAATAAATTATGTGCACGTAGCAGCAAGAGCATCTGATACCATGATCTGACGATACAAACCCAGAAAAAGAATAGAGTAGAACTGAAGATAATGAATGTTAATAGAAAATAAAATCTGCACCAAAAAAGGAGAGGAATCTACTTTCAAAGGTTTTCCCATGTCAAAGAGTTGCTCCTTTCAGAAACTCTGTTTTATCAGACTACAATCAATTAACTAACTGATGATCCACCCCGACTGTTTAAGCAGACCGCACAAGTAATCATATGTCACAACTCTATTGAAACTTTTCCTTAATAACTGTAATTAGATGGCCCTGCTGGGCCTTATTTCCCAATATTCCTCTGATACAGGCCCTATCATGATCCTAATAGAGGGAAACATTGGGGCATGGTGCGTACCAAAGATACTCAATATGCTAGATTTAAAAAAAAATTACAAGTCAAACAACTGATACATCTGCCGTCAATGAACCGTAGAACAGTGATAGTAGCGCACAATTTACCAGGAAGCACCCATAGCAGGTTCAATTCCCATTGTCAAAAGGAACCCCACTCCCCCAAAACAAAAATAGAAACTAAATTATAATATATATATATATATATATATATATATATATATAACAATCTTCTATTTTATATCTTTTGTTCTGTAATTTTTATAAGCAAAATTGAGATGAGTTCACCACAAACAGAAGGATCCGAAATCCTTCTAAATAGAATATGCATGAAAGGAAAAGAATGTAAAGAATGCATCATATCTGAACAAAAAACAGTTTCTTAGCAGGTCAGACTTAAAAAAAATTCTTACAAGCCCTCATCCCCACGAACAAGGGAACTAAGAAAACAGAACCGTTTCATTACAGATTTTTTCACATTTCACGGCTTAAAATTCTGAAATTACAGTACAAGTGATAGCAATGAGATCAAATATTGAGCAGCGATATGAAAGGACTGACAAACAATATAAGAATCAGTAAAAATTGAGAGCTACTAAATCAACAAAGGGCCTTGAGATTTGTAAGGAAAACAAGAAAATGATATTCTCTTAGAATATTCATCATGTTCAGAATAGCAACTCCATTCTTTATTAAAATACAAAATTAATGGTAAAAAAGGAAAGGAAAAAAGTTAACATTACAAGTGAATCAAGACATGAATCAGAAAACAGCAACAGACATTTTACAACAAAAAGTAATTCCTAGTAGATAGCTCTTTCATAAAGGAAAAACCATAAGTAATTCTAGAAGAGCACAGGATTTTTAATTAATTTTGCACGAAATGTTGGTGTGGCAATACATATGTCAAGGAACACAAGACCAAACCTCAAGTGTAGAGTTAAATTATGTAAATATATCTGCTTGATATATTGGTTTTGTAATATACTAACAATGATATGAAAAAAAATGCAGAACTGACACTATATTACATAAGATAATACCTGGATAGAAGTGAGTATGGCAGCTACATCATATATGGGACTCCATTGATTTTGTAATATATCCAAACAAATACTTCCATCCGCATAAACTTCCCAAAGAAAAAGAAATGGCATTAGCAGCTAGATAGGTAATTTATGGAAGAAGAACCTTTTCAACCTAAAACTTACTGTTTGGATGAAACATTCGTGACACAAATCTTACAGTTGGTGGCTTGTTAGGATAATCCTCAGTAAACTGGAGAGTCAACTTAAACGTGCCTGAATAACTCAAAAATATGTAGACATTATTGTGATAAAGTTAAGATTATCTGACTATGAGCACCCAATTTCCATTTAACTTTTCCAAATCATAATAGAGCTTCAAGAGTAAAAAATGATTTAGCTAAATGGTCTAACAAAATATCTCTCCCTTGCAAATGTAAATGCAATCTCTAACATCAACATAACAACAAATGTCTTATTCCTCTATGTCATCACCTCAGGCAGAAATATAAGCCAATATACAAAAACAATGTAAAGCTAATATAAAACAATGTAATAGACAGATTATAATTAACACTGCCGTATCAGAAACTACATGGAAAAAATGTAACAATAAAATTGTTAGAAGAATGAAGGCATGGTACAAGCAACCTCATCTAACATTACAGAATCATTAAAGCGGCATACAGTATACAAGATGGCTAAATAACTGAAATGACACATGTATCAAGATTGTTCCAATATAGGAGTTATGGTATGGTAAAAGGACAAACTCACCTCCATCCCACGGTGTATCATCAGGACTGCAATCCAAAGCAGACAAGAAAGCAGAAAGTTCTTATGCATCCATACTTAAACAAAGTGGAGGAAAAAATGAAAGAAAACAAAGTGACTATATCAGAGAAATAAACAGCACAGGGAACCTTTTATCCAATTCAACTCACCCAAATATGACAGCATTCCACAGCATAATGTTATTATCCTGAGGGGCACCACTGATTCCTGCAGGTGGGTCTTGCTGCAGCCTTTTGAAATCTCTCATGAGCCTCTTCCTCGCAGGAGTCGACATTGCTACCACCTAAAACAAACAGTCACAAAGAGAAAACAAAAAAAAAACTTCAATTTTCTTTTCAACAAGAACAGAAAGATAGGCAAAACCTAGTTCACCGCTAGACGCATAAGAGACACAAGCAACAGGCCAATTCAGATTCCAACACATCCAAACAACTGGAAAATTTGAATACATAAATCGAAAGTGTAACAAAATTTTTCACAATCATCCTAGGGCAAAACCTCACGCCAAGAACAGGAAAAAGAAAAGCAATTAAATTTTCATTAATCTCATACTCCTCAGAAACAGAACCGCAAACCCCAAATTAAAATACCGGTGAGAATTCCGAAGAAACGTTAAAAATAGGGGGCTTTGATGTAGATCCACCCTCTGTATCAATCACCCAGAGTTCAGACAATAAAAACCGCAAATTGGAACAAACAAGAGAACGAATTGAAAAAAATAAAATAAAATGATTGAAACGCAATTGAATTGGAAAAAAATAGGAAAAGGAAGAAGAAATTGATGACCCGTTATGGTTATGAGTTGGAAGTATGTTGTGAATGAAACGCAAGATCGTTGAAGGGATGGATCGAGAGCGATGGCGCAGAAAAGACTATTGCTTGAATCTTACGATATTCATTCTCTTTTCTCAGAATTTAGAAGAAGGGTGTGTATTTGTATGGGTCTAATCACCCTTCCCTTTAAAATATTCCATTTATTTGGTCCAATATTTTCTTACGAAATGCTTAACCAATTTTTTTTTTTTTATTTCCTATGTTTATTGAATTTTCTTTACTTAAAATCATTTGTGTTTTGTCGATATCTCCTAGCCATTCACCAAATTCAAAATATTAATAGTTCGACAATTAGAAATATCTCTTGCTTTATTCTTGTTTTTTCTATTGTTGAAACTTTCTCAAATTGAAAGTTAGTTAAAAAAAAATCGATAGTAGGAACTTTGTAAAATTAAAAGTTAAACATTTCCTTATGCACATAACAAGAATATTTCATCTGTTTATTTGCATAACTTTAAAAGAACACATTAGTTAACTCAATTCACATTATTATAAATGTAAGTTTGCATTTTATTTTTATGAGAAAATAAAATTTCAATATAAGATTTTGAAATTATAAAAATCATAAGTCACTGCAAGTTGAAGAGGATATTAATATGATAGAGTTAGTATGAATAATGAAATTATATTTTATTTGATATTGATGTATTTTTTTATAGACTTTTGAGTGTTGGAAAATAAAGAAAACAACAATATTAAATAATTGTAGCTGAACCACTGATATTTAATAATTATAATTTAGTTGTTTTTTTTTAAATTTATTTATTAAATATTATTGTTGTGATTGTATTTGTAATTCGTCGAGTCAAACATTCTAAGTTGGACTACTACTTTGTCCATGTCATGTAACTCACAATAATACTTTCTTCTCAATAATTGTTTCATTAAAAAATAAATTCGTGACTTTAGATTTGATATCAATTATTAAATGTGTACTTAAAAATATTTTGTACTTAAAAATAATATTATGATTTGATTGTGAGTAGAATATTTAACCAAGAGAGAATTGAAACATATATGATTAAGAAATAAATGTAATTCTAAGTAAATAATTTTTTATGCACAATAGACTTTTAATAAATAAAAAAATTTATTTTAAATTTGGGCTTAACAATAATCTCATTAATTGCTTGGAAAAGGCTGAAAAGAAAATTGTAATTGTAATAGTCACCTTTTATTTGATATTTTCTTAACAATTGATAATAATCTCTTTCTTTATATTGATTTTGTATTAATTGTATCGTAGACTTTTTTTCTTATTTCATAGGAATTAATTCAATTATAAGAAGTTGAGGACTAAGATTGATATACTAATTTTGAAGAAAGATCTATTGATTAATCTTCAGAAGTCTTAAATAGAGTATAACATAGATCACTCAATCGACCAACATATTATGATTAAGGTTGCAAGGTCAACTATCTTAACCTCTCTCCAACCAAAACAAGACATTGCAGAACCAATAATGTTGAATAAATTTCAAACCTCATGGTTACTTTTTTAACTTTGAACCCAGTCATTACTCAAGAGCTTCTTCGTTAGCAGAAAAAGATCACCAATTATTCTTATATGAAGTAAGGATGTCCCACTAAGTCAAATAGACCATGTTTCAACTATAACACTTAAGGTGAACTCATTTTGGCACATAAATAGGACGATCAACTAAGTGAACGTAATGGGAGGGTTCTTGTCCAATCTACTATCGACAAAGGATAATTTCCTTTGGACATGCTTTATAGACACCAATTTAATTTGTAGGAAAGTTTATTTATTCGCATTTTCAAAATTTTTGTAATTACTCTGGTCGTTAATTAATGAAATTGTTTCTTTAAGAGAGGATTCTCTTGATTCTTGGATTAGAACGTCAAATTCTTATTAGAGATTAACATCTTCGTAGCGAATCTTCCTTGCTTATCAATCCTGATTGTGGCGTCTAGACTTATCAATTTTGGATTGGATTGTGATGTTTTGACTTATCAATCTTTTGATTGTGGCATCTACTTTGATCTTATCAAATAACCTTTTTGTGGCAAGTTTTCCTTTACTTATCAATTTGCTCGATTGTGGCGCATTCTATATCAGTCTTATGCTGTGTTTTTTATTCTAATTATACTGATTATTTTTACAGAACAAATCCAAAGTCAAAAAAAATCATCACCTTTCCTCTTAGGATCGTATCAATATCTAGATGTGAAGGTTTACGTCTAAGTGCTTTAGAGAAGGAGATGATTCAATTAAGAAAGAAACTAAAACAAGAACACGAAATAGAGAGAATAATTGAATGGAAACATGCTTGAAAGTAACAAAAGAGAAGAAAAATGAACAAAAATATGAAGGACATGAAAAAAGAGGGGAATTAAGGTGAAATACGCCACTTGAGGGGGGCATTAAGGCTCACCAACCCAAGATAAGTGGGGATGCATGAGCTCTAGGCTCAAGATAAGACTACTGAAGACACACTTTCAAAGGATAACACTTTCACAAATTGTCAAATATAAGGTAATTTTACTGAAAATATTCAACTCTTTTACAAGACTAGAAAAGCCCTTTTTTATAAGTGATGGAAAAATGGTCTCTTAGCAAATACACAAAGCTAAGGAATAAGAAGAAATTATATGGAAAATGTTTATATAAACTAGGTCATCTAAAAAGGAGACTCCTTGCATGGGGCTTGACCTAGCTTAGTCTCCAAGCGTCTCCTTTAAGCACCATTGACCTTGTAGAAGGGAAGGTCAACCTTTCTCTCCCAACCTCGTCCAAAAATGTGCCACCTATATGTCGGTACAAGGATGAGTCTCTCCTTCACTCCATGTAGTGGTATACTCTTCTAAGATGGCCCTAACTTATTCTACAAAACAAATAACCAAACAAGAGGGCAGCAAATCAAGTCAACAAAGGTCAACTCAACTCAAGTAAAAAAAAAAGTCAAAATAAAACTAAACCCCCACCCCCTATAAAAGAGAGAAGATTTAGAACCTTCCCTTCTAAACATGTTTATTCTCCCTAAGAATGTGCCTTCATCCTTGGTAGAGGTTAGGAGCTCATCAATTGGGTATGATTTTTTATCAAGAGTACTTCACACATATAAGACCTAGGAAAAATAATTATTTATTTAACACATATCTTAAGCAAGGACTTAAAATTCAAATTTTATACTAGAATGAGATACTTTATCCTATTTTTACTTCTCCAAGTTAGCAAAGTTTATCCAAGAAACTCACAATGTCCAAAGATAGATCTTCTATCAGTAACAAAATTGTTTAGCTTGCATCAATATATATCTTCAAGTTCAAAGTCTCCTTTTTTTTTTCTAAACAATAGCCCATTTTCTAAACTTGGCTTCAAATACTGAAGAATTTTGTCATTTGTTTGCATTTGTCTTTATCTTGGAACATGCAAAAACTAACTTACTACACTGTTACTACAAGAAATGTTTGGTCAACCTTTGTAATGGGTATTTTCTATAAGACAACTTTCTTCACTTCAAATTTTGCTATTTTATTCAATAGGAACTCATAAAGTTATACATTTAAACTTATACAGTTCTTTGAGTTAGTCACATACATGTTTCTTTCTAGAAGATAAAATTCTCCATTTTGGAATAAATCACCTCAATTTAACGAAATACTTGAGTTTTCCCCTAAGTCTTTTTTTTCTTTAAATTGGACCATGCTTTTTTTTTCTTTAAAGTCGATTTCTTTGCTTCATTATTTGTTACAATAATCTAACATTGATGAAAATCAACAATACAATGAGTTTACATGTAATGCCATGCTTTTTTATATCTTCAGTAGTAAAGATTATTTCAAGAAGAGGTCTTGGTGGAAATATTTCCATTACATTCACACATTGACTGCTACAAAGTTGTATTATTTCAAATGATCCATAACTTCATCCTTTGACCAAACCTCCAACAATACAATATGCTCAACTCCTCAAACATTTTGAGTATTATGTTATTGAGCTTATTAATAATCTTGTTATTGCTCCTCATTCTAGTTTTCCTTTTGGTGGTTGGGGGGAGGGAGGGGGGTTGAAATGAACTATAACTTCATCCTTTGACCAAACCTCCAACAATATAGTATGCTCCACTCCTTAAACATTTTGAGTATTATGTTATTAAGCTTATTACTAATCTTGTTATTACTCCTCATTATAGTTTTCCTTTTGGTGGTTGGTGGGGGGGGGGGAGGCTTTGTTTGTCCATTTCCATTTTGTTGATTGCCTCATCCTCAACCTTGATATACTCCTTGCATACCACGACACCAACCTCAATGATTACCTCACCCTTGGCCTCTTCCTAACATAGTTGATTTGTACAAAGTGGGTTAAGACTCTAGACCATACAAGGTCATTAATGATATATTTGACCCAAGTAGATTATTTAGTTGTATGATTGATGTTTAGTTGGTACTAACAATGCTTGATTAGGTCAAGACTTGTTGGAGAAGGCAATGGTAGTGATATGGGCAACAATTTAAGATGAAAGGCGACTTAAATTTTTGTGTCTCCATTGTTATTTAGTTGTTTGGCTAGTCATTCTAAAACGCACAAAGCCTAGACTCACACTAATTGATGACAAATCGACCTCGTTTCTCCACATCTTTGTTCTTACTTCGATGTTTATTTTCTTTAGCCATAATGTATTTTAGGCTCCTTATCATGAATCTTCATGTCTTGAAGACCATTAATGTGTAGGTTATCCAAAAATAGTTCATGTCATAGTCCATCCATCATTGCATGCATAACTACTGCAAGATTAAGTCCTTGGATTGTGAGGGGTACCACTATAAACTTCTATACAAATTTACAAGTGGGTTCATTATCTTATTGTCTTATGTTCTTAAGGGTCATTAAGGTTGAATCATTGCAAATTAGGCCTTAAACTTTGCAAACAAGGTTTGAATCCGTGGCGGATCTTGATAAAAAGTTTTAAAGGGGCCAAAATAATATACTCAAATTTGATATATTTTAATCATTGTCACTTAATAAAATTTTTTGAAGAGGCCAAAATAATATACTCAAATTTGATATATTTAATCATTGTCACTAATATAACAAAAGTATATATAATTCAGTATTGAAATATCCTTGTATGTTTTTCCTAAGAAAAATGATAGTTTTGAAGTTCTATTTGATATGGAACCCATTTTAAATAAGTTTTTCTAATTTCATCTATTACCCTTGATATTCCCATATTTGAAAATAAGTTCTAAAGAATTAATATGAAACTTTCCACTTATAATTCTAAAGAATCAATATGAAACTTCCCACCTATAATTCCTTTTAAATCTTAAGAAAGGGTTATCTAATTCAACAATTAAATCCTTAGTATCTTCCAAGGAAATAGGTGGAGAAGTGAATTTTTATTGTTTTCATCTTCGCGGGTATCCTTTCCTCACTTAAAAAAAATGAATCTATTATTTTATTCTTCATCAATATACCTAATTTTTAAAAATTATTAAGACTAAAAAATAATTTATCAAAATTAATAAAAAATTGAAAGACATAATTACTAAAAAGTAATATATGTTAATCAAGTCACATCTAAAAAATGTTATGAAAGAACATATAGTATATGACTTCTCTTTCGTCATAAAAAAAAATAAATATACAAAAAATTCATAAGAGAAAAAAATACTAAATATCAAACTAATATTTCCCAATCAAAAGACAAAAGAGAGTTATATTTTTTATCTTAAAGGAAGGAGGTAAGAGAATTGATGAGAAATGAAAGTTAGAAGAATGAATTTGTGTCTAACTTTCTATTTATTTTTTAAAACAAAAAACAAAAAAAGATATGCAAGAGTTATAAATGAATAAAATACATGAAAAACTTAAAATGGAAGAAAAAAAATCTCAATAAGATTAAATATTATATTCTATAAAAAAATAAAAATTAATTTAAATTTTTTTTAAAAGTATTTCAAAATATTTTTTATAAAATTTAAAAAAATTTGGGGTGGGGGGGTGGGGCCATTGCCCCCCAAACGACCTAATAAGATCCGTTGTTGGTTTGAATCAATTTGATTAAGTAAGGTGGTAAATCATAGTACCACTATAATGTTATTCCCTTAAGTCCAATTGGAAAAATTCTATTAAGAATAAGAATATAACTAGACAATTCACATGGATTTGAAGTTCTTCACTCATTCATTTGGGTTCGTTGATCTATTATATATTTTTCCACTAAGATGAAATTCATTTTATGAAATGTTTACTACCATGATCCTTGCAAGAAATGGATGGATACCATTTGATATGATCCTATTTAGGAAAGAGTACCATCATTTCTAAATTTGAATCTTTCAAAGGTATGACAAAAATAAATCAGAGAAGAACACAAAATAAGACAGAGATGGAGGACGCCGCAATCTAGCATATTGTGTTAAAAAATGATTACTGATAATGTTAATTTTTACCATTATCTAAGCTATATTTCATTAGCAAAATCATCTCTTCCAAAGCTTTTAACCTACTTAATCCTCAATTTTACCTTACTTTTGTAAATAAATACATTGTGGGTTACATTGATCTAAATATACCACTAATCCCCATTTTTTGTGTCCTTTTTGTAGATTGGAAGCTTTGCTCCAAAAGTCCAGACAAATGAGTGACCCGGAATAGCAAGGACAAGAGCAAAAATATCAACAGGAAGCGCCCGACGACATAGAGACAGCGCCAGGCGCAATAGGCCGCCAGCGCCAAACGCCAAACAAGCGCCAGCCAAGCGCCACTATTGGTCACCGCCTGGCGGCACATTGGACACCGTCGGGCGGTAGCGTGAAGATTTAGCCCCTATTTAATGGCTAGTGCCTGGCGGTGAGAGGCTTCCGCCAGGCTCCTGTTTTCGCTGATGTGTCAAATGGCCCTTTTTCTTCTGTTTTCGTGAAGGGAAACTGATCTTTGACATTTTGGAGGCACGAAGAACATATTTTGAGAGCTTGGAGGAGTGCTAGGGCTTGTGGGAACAACTCCATCTTCCTCTTTGTATCTCTTTCTCTTCCATCTCTTTCATTTGCAAGCTTGAGCTCTCCATGACAATGGAGAGCTAAACCCATTTTTGTTGGGGTTAGATGTAGCCACGAAACTCTTGTGTAAAT
>Ga0214544_1008708_pt1 | contig 16588 bp, 11 predicted proteins | sample CNSS3metaG_FD_160074 | JGI IMG/M metagenome (GOLD analysis project Ga0214544, IMG submission 160074) | Root nodule microbial communities from cowpea collected in UCLA plant growth center, Los Angeles, California, USA - CNSS3 | ecosystem: Host-associated > Plants > Roots > Nodule | place: USA...
ATATATATATATATAAATATATATATATATATATATTATCATGTATCACTATTTCGGAATTAAATTTATTCTTTTTTCCTGATTACAAAGAATAAGTTGTTATTATCTTCTATATAATACCGGGGATTAATTTGTTTAAATACAATCATTACTAACTTAAAAGAGTGAATCCTAGCCTGTATTCATCACTTCTTTTAGGCACAGAGACATGAGTGGTTATGTTTAAGGGTGACAAAAAATCTAATTTTTATGATCCAATCCATTTTTTCTATGATTCAATTCATTTATTATCCATTCTATTAAAAATCCAATCCATTTAAAATCCAATTTATTGGATCTGGATATCAATCTAATCTACATTTTATATATTTTATAGATTGGATATCCATTCTCAAAATCTAGATTTTCAAAATATATAATCCAAAATATTCGATCCAAATTTTCACTTTATATTTTTTGTTAGGTTAGGCTAAAGGTTGAGACGAACTAGCCCAAATTTAGTCGTATTTGATTAAGTTGGCGTGACCCTAGACAAAATTTGGCCGAATTAGGCCAAATTCTGTCAAGTCGGTCCCGATCGAGATTTGACCTAGTTGGTCCTGGACAAAATTTGGAAGTATTCGGCCAAATCTATCAAATTCTTTGGTGTCAATCCTATGGACACAAATTTGGATCCAAATCCATTATTTGAATCAAAATGGACGTGGATTAGATTTTCGATAGGGCTGACACCATAGAATTTGGCAGATTTTTTGTCGAGGCCAAATTTCAGCATGGGATGAACTTGGATGACTTTCGAACGAATTTCGGTCGGGGACGACGTGACCAAATTTGGGCTAAGGTCGACTCGACAAAATTTCAGTCGAGATCGACTTGACTGAATTCGACTGAATTTCGGCCAGGGCCGATTTTGCCTAATACGACCAAATTTTGGCTAGAGTCGACTTGGCCAAATATGGCCACATTTGGGTCAGGTCCTGATCAGTCAAATGTCGGTCAGGGTTGACTCCACTAAATTCATCGGTCGGGACCGACTTGATTGAATATGACCAATTTTCGATCACAACCAACTAAGTTGAATATAGTCAAATTTCGTTCGGGACTTAGTTGACCGAATACGGCTAAATTTGGGCAAGTGCCGACTTGACCAAATTTTGGTCATGACCAACTCGACTGAATTTGGCCAAATTTAGGTTAGGACCGACTTGCCTAAATATGATCAAATTTCGGTCAGGATCGACTCTGCCGAATACGACCAAATTCAGGTCAGGACCAACTCGGTCAAATTATGGTCGATGCCAACACGACCGAATTTTGACCGGAGCCGACTCGACTGAATTCGGTTCAATTTCGATCGTGGCCAACTCAATTGAATACGGCCAAATTTTGATCGTGACCGACTCATTTGAATACGGCCAAATTTCACCCTAGGTCGTCTCAGCCAAATATGACCAAATTTGGGTCAGGGCCAACTCGACAAATCTCAATCAGGGCCAACTCGATTGATTTCGACCAAATTTTGACTAGAGCCAACTAGGCTGAATATAGCCAAATTTTGGTCGCGGTTCTTTCAGCCAAATACGGTCAAATTTTGTCTAGGTCGACTTAGGTCAATGTAGTCAAATTTGGGTCGGGGTGAACTCAACCGAATACTTCTAAATTTTGTTCAGAACCAGTTGGGCCAAATTTCGATCGAGACCGAATTGACAGAATTCAGCCAAATTTTGTATAGGGTCACGCCAACTCAATCAAATACGACTAAATTTGGACTAGTCGGTCTAAACTTTTAGCCTAACCTAACCAAAAATATAAACTGAAAATTTGGATTGGATATTTTGGATTATCCATTTTGAAAATCTAGATTTAGAGAATGGATATCCAATTCATAAAATATATAAAATATATATCAGATTGATATCCATATCCAATAAAATGAATTTTAAATGGATTGAATTTTTAATCAAATAGATATTAAATGGATTAGATCATAGAAAAAATAGATTGGATTATAAAAAATGGACTTTTTGCCCACCCTTGATTAGAATTTTGTACACATCTCTTCGCATATTGAATGTCAGAACAGAAAACCAATAAAAAAATATTGCCTGCCAACATGTAAACACTTTTCTAAAATCATCCATGTAATGATAATAGACATCTGCAAAAACTTCAAATTATTGTTGTTGCATAAGGTTAGCTTTCCTATTTCCGATAAAATAATGTCATTTCTCTTCTTTCGATCAATAAGAAACTTAAAGAAGGATAAACAGCAAAGAAGAACCTTAGCTATACTGCAACCAGTAAACCAAAACACCAATATTTTATGAAAGAATCAAGTATTTCAGTGCAATAATGTGAGACGTGCGACGTGCGACGTGAGACGTGGAAAGTGAGACGTGGGCGTGATACGTAGGATGTAGGACGTGCGACATGAGACGTGATACGTAGGACGTGGGACGTGAGACGTGAGACGTGGGACGTGGGACGTGAGACATGGGACATGGGACATGGGACGTGGGATGTGAGACGTAGGACGTGAGACGTTGAACGTAAGACGTAAGACGTGAGACAAGGAACGTGAGACGTAGCACGTGTGACGTGACACGTAGGACGTGCGACGTGAGACGTGACACGTAGGACGTGCAACGTGAGACGTGACACGTAGGACGTGCGACGTGAGACGTAACACGTAGAACGTGAGATGTGAGACGTGAGACGTGGGACGTGGGACGTGGGACGTGAGATATGGGACGTGGGACGTGGGACGTGAGACGTGAGACGAGGGACATGGAACGTGGGACATGAGACGTGCGATGTGAGACGCGAGACGTGAGACGTGGGACATACGATGTGAGATGTGAGACGTACGATGTGGGACGTGAGACGTAAGACGTGGAACATAGAACGTGAAACGTGGGATGTTGAACGTGAAACATGAGACGTGGAACGTGAGACGTGAGATGACGTGGGACGTGAGACGTGTGACGTGGAACATGAGACATAGGACATGGGACGTGGGACGTGAAACGTGACACGTGAAACGTGGGATCTGAGACGTGAGACAACGTTATACGTGAGACGGAGGACGAGGGATGTGCGAACTGCGACGTGAAACAAGAGACGTGAGACGTGAGACGTGAGACGTTGAACGTAAGATGTGAGACATGAAACATGGGACGTGGGACATGGACGTGTAACGTGAGATGGGAGACGGGAGACGGGAGACGTGAAACGTGAGACGTGGGACGTGAGGCGTGAGACATGAGACATTATACATGAGACGTGAATGTGGGACGTGAGAGACGTTAGAGACGTGAGACGTGCGATGTGCGACGTGCGGCGTGAGACGTGCGACGTGAGACGTGAGACGTCCGTAAACACTAAACCTTAAAATTTATATTCATAAACTTTAAAGCTTATAATTTAATTAAAAATTTTAGAAGTTTAATAAAAGAATTGTTAATGTATCCATAAATTTGTACTAGAAAATTTAAATTATACTCTTGTAAAAGAATGTATTAATAAAAAGAGATTAAATACATATAAAATTGAAAGAATAAAAATATGAGGGTAAAAATAATAATTAATGTTTATTTAACACATAAAAATAAAAATTTTGAGGATAACAACAATAATTTATATTTATTGAACTCTTAAATGAACGGAAGGAAGCAGAGGATGATCTGAAAAGTTAAACTAAAGATGGGCAAAAAATCTAATTTTCATGATCCAATCCATTTTTGCTATGATCCAATCCATTTAGTATTCATTTTATTAAAAATCCAATACATTTTATTGGATTTGGATATCAATCTGATCTACATTTTATATATTTTATGGATTGTATATCCATACTCTAAATCTAGATTTTCAAAATGGATAATCCAAAATATTCAATCCAAATTTTCAGTTTATATTTTTGGTTAGGTTAGGCTAAAGGTTAAGATGGACTAGCCCAAATTTAGTCGTATTTGATTGAGTTGGCGTGACCCTATACAAAATTTGGCTGAATTAGGCCAAGTTCTGTCAAGTTGGTCCCGATCAAAATTTGACCCAGTTGGTCCTGGACAAAATTTGGAAGTATTCGGTTGAGTTCACTCTGACCCAAATTTGACTGCATTGGGTTGAGTCGACCAAGACAAAATTTGACCGTATTCAGCCGAGACAACCGCGACCAAAATTTGGCTGTATTTAGCCTAGTTGGCTCCATTCAAAATTCGGTCGAATTCAATCGAGTTGGCCTCGATTGAGATTTTGCTGAGTTGGCCCAGACACAAATTTGGTCGTATTTGACTGAGACGGCCTAGGATGAAATTTGGCCGTATTCAACTGATTTGACCACGACCAAAATTCGACCGAATTAAGTCGAGTCGACTCCAGTCAAAATTCGGTCGTGTTGGCCTCGACAAAAATTTGACCGAGTTGGTCCTGACCTGAATTTGGTCGTATTCGGCAGAGTCGATCGTAACCGAAATTTGGTCATATTTAGGCGAGTCGGTCCTGACCTAAATTTGGCCAAATTTAGTCGAGTCGGCACTAGCCCAAATTTAGTCGTATTCGGTCGAGTAAGTCCTGAACGAAATTTGACTATATTCAACTTAGTCGGTTGTGATCGAAAATTGGCCATGTTCAGTCAAGTCGGTTCCGGCTGACGAATTTAGTGGAGTCAACCCTGACCGAAATTTGACTGATCAGGCCTTGGCCCAAATGTGGCCATATTTGGCCAAGTCGGCTCTGGCCAAAATTTGGTCGTATTAGGCAAAGTCGGCCCTGGCCAAAATTCAGTCGAATCCAGTCAAGTTGATCTCGATTGAAATTTTGTCAAGTCGACCTTGGCCCAAATTTGGTCACGTCGTCCCCGACCGAAATTCGTTCGAAAGTCATCCAAGTTCATCCCATGCTGAAATTTTGCCTCGTTGGCCCCGACAAAAAATCTGCCAAATTTTATGGTGTCAGCCCTTTGGACACCAGTTTTAAAAATTTAATTTGAATTTATTTTATGAAAAATGGATTTTGGATTTTGAACTTGATCCAATTATTTAAATATGGATTTAAACTTGATCTAAATATTTGGATCTGAATTTTTAAAAAATTCAATCTACTTTTTTTGAAAAAATGTATTTGGATCGAAAATATAATCCAATTATTTGGATCCAAAATGGATGTGGATTGGATCATTAAAAATCCAATCCATGATCATCCCTAGTTGTGTCTACTTGTTGTATGAAGGGATGACAACGGGTCGGATCTAATTCGGATAAGGCCTACCTGTAATAAAAAATCTACCTGTCCCGTTACCTACACAAATACCTGTTTAAAAAATACTCGCGGGTTTAGGATACTAGTGAATACCCATAAATATTTAAAAGAAATTATAAATTTTTAAAATAAAATTTAATTAAAATTACAAAAAAAATGAAAAAAATATAAATTATATTTTAGTTTAATTAAATTAAATTTAACTTAATAAAATATAAATTAATTTTAATTTTTTGCAGGTAACGGATACCTACTAACATGAATATTTTTACCATCTATGGTTGTATGGCCAGAAATGGCTAGATGATTATATATAGCTTTATTATACTTGGATACCATAGACACAAATATTTTTACCATCCCTAGATGATTATATATAACTTTATTATACATGGATAATAATTTTGTGTTTGTAATTTAGACAGTAGTGTAGGCAAGTGTTTCTGCCGCGATTATTTTAGTCATTTGGCCTCGGTTTAAGAACTGAGGCATATCCAGTCGAGGTAAAAAATAGTGCATTTATGCCTCGGTTATGAACCGAGGCATATTTAACCCTTACTGCCTCGGTTTCGAAGTCAATCGAGGCACAATATGCCTTAAAAATTCAAAAAAAAAAAAAAATTGAATGACCATCAACATCCAACCACTGTGAGCAGAATATGTGAATGAGCCATCATTGACACCGGCAGTTGCGTCATCGAAAAATGTTTCACCAACCACCGTGCCCACGCACATGGAGAAACTCACACCAATCACCATTGCAGGTATGCACGTGAGACGAACCACCACTGTCACGTTTCTTCCACACGAGCAACATCTACCCAACGAAGCAAGTCTAAGTTCACGCACCATACCTTATCATCGCACATGTGCAACAAGCCACCACACATGAACAAGAACGACTTAGTAGCAAACCATTGTTGGCCACTGTAACTTCACCATTAAACGCAAATCCTAACTCACGCATGAGCGACGAAAATGGAGGTAGCGCCTGAGCTCCACACGTTATGCAACAATCAGGAAGGGATGTGTGCTCTGCAACAATGGAAGAAGGGAACCTGTGTGGAAGAAGAGAACCTACACGTTCTGCAGCTATTGGAGATGAAACGCAACAATAGAGACGTTGTTGTTGCACCACGTGAAGAAGACGCTCCAACAATGCACGATTCTATTTTTAACCCTAACAAGACTTATTGCCTCGGTTGATTTTAAACTGAAGCATAAACAAGTATATGTCTCGGTTAAGTAACACCCACTGCATAAATTTAACCACATATGTCTCGGTTAAAATTGGACCAAGGCCTAAAAGACTATCTGCCTCGGTTAAGTGTCCACCCGAGGCATAAAACTTTGTGTTTAATTTTAAAAATTGAAAATAGTGGGAAAGCATAAAAATTTTTGGACATATATATCTCGATTGTCTATAGAACTGAGGCATAAAAATGTATATGTTTCGGTTGTCTATAGAACCGAGACATAAATGCCACCGTGTCTTTATATGCCTCGTTTGCGCTAGAACCGAGGCATATTGGGCGTTGTAAAAATACAAATTGCACTAGTGAGAATTCAAATTAGTAATGAATTGAATCTTGATTTGATAATTATATATACAAGATAGATTGAATAATACTGTGATTTAAAATCTTTAGAAGAAACAAACAACATTGACACCATTTCCAACCACTTCCAACCCAAAACCTTAAAATAATGAATTTATGAGTTTTGATCCTTAAATTCATACTTAAATTCCCAACAATCTCCTCTTAAAGAATGAGATCATTCCACATTAGTACCCCTCAAGCAAAAGACATTTTCAACCATGAAACATGCTTACTTAAACTCTTTGTAACCATCAACTATTGATAAGTATTTAGGAAGAATGTTCACTGCGGAGACAAACAACACCAATAAAATTTGAACTTTACCCATATAAAAAATTAACATAACCCACGTAAAAAATTAACACTATTTCTATCTTATTTGAGATTTATATTTATACTTAAATTCTCAACCATTATCATGTGCTATATCATTGCTATTATGTACAGTATATAATCATATCAAGATTCTAGTTGGTCATAAGTACTAAGAAATATTATTTTATACTTCTGATTTAGTTCTCAAAAGTTTTCCATATCTTGGAGAGTATCGTCTTGTATCTATACAACAAAGGGAATGTCGGTGAAAAGGAAAATGATTAAAGGTAGAAAAGCGATTTTTGTGATGATGATTTCTCAAATATTTGAACAGAACACAAGAAAAGTAATCTCAAAAGTGGTTAATAATGAGCATATATGTATATGGTTTTAACCCTAGCAAATTTAGCGATCTTTTCTCCGTTAAAAAGACAAAATAGAATTCAAACCCTAACCTTTGGGATGCAAGACATCTCCAATAATCTCACCTAAAGTACTTATTAAATCTAAAAACCCTAATAAGTACAACTTTGAAATATCATGAATTAATAGATCCCCGTAATCATTTTGATCCCCTTTTCAGGGTAATGTTAATCCTTTTTTTCCAATCATTTGAGTTGGTGGGGCAAGTGTGAATAATAAGGGACCATAGTCTCTTAAGGGATCTTCCAATTCATCTAAGGTTGGTTCTTTCTGGCAACATTAGTTTACTTCTATATATTTTCTGACCATTTTAATTTATTAACTAATTTATTTATTTTAGTACAAATACTTTCTTTAGTCAATTAATTTTGTCTTCCTTTTGAGCTTTATTCTGTTGTGATTTTTTTTCCTACATTGTTTGTCTTTCTTTTTTAATATTTATTACATTATTATATTTTGTAATGTTACAAGTGTTTTTGTATTTATTGATTGATGCTATTGTTTCTTACACTATCACAGTATTCTATGTCATTTCATTTTTATTTTAAAATTAGCTCAAGTGAGATATATGATGAGTTTAGATTTTTTATTGATTTTTTGGTGTTAATACATTGTATTGATATTTTATTGATTTTTTGATGTTAATACATTGTATTGATATTTTATATTGATATTTTAAATATTTTTTTAATATATTTTAAAACGTGTGATAATCAGTATATTATGAAAACATAATAAAAAATAATACACAAAAAATTAGCGAAAAATCCAAATTCGTATATGACTGTTGTAAAAAGCAATTTTTGCTTAAATGAGATACGTTTTCACTTGAAAAAGTTCTCCTTATGCACGTTATAACATTCATTTTAGTAATACTTGTTAAGCGAGATTCTATATGATGGACACTAGTGATTTTAAATAAAATATAGAGCATAAACTATAAAATATTACAAATTATAATTCAATAATACGGTTCATTTACAAATTGTTTTGGAAATTTTAAGGATTGAGAACAGAAAAGGAAAATTAAAAATAGTAAAACAAAAATCAAGAAAAATCAAAGAAACCAAATGCATTAGTGTATGAAAATAAATTGTTGGACATTTAAATGCAGAGAATTAAAATTACAAAAATCTAAAGTGCAAGAAAATTAAAGAACAAGAAAATTAAAGAGTGAGAACATTAGGAAAAAAAAAGGACATTAAAGAATTTAAAATTAAAGAGTAGAATTAAATTGCAGAAACAAGAATAAAAAATTTAAACAGATTAACCATAAATTTAAAAACAAAACAAAAACTATAAATATAATTATTTTTAGCGGAGTTATTTAAATAAAAAATTCTCTAATCTTAAATTCATCATATCATATGATCTCAATGAATGAAAACGTGCTAGTGCAGAGAAGAAAAAATGGTAAATAGAAGTAAATAAATATGAAAAGACAAAAATTAAACGAGGAAGAGAAGAGAGAGCAGAAAGAAAAGAAACAACCAAAAATGTGTAAATCTTGTAAATTATTTTTGTTTCGTGCTTTTAGTACATAAAAAAGGTTATATAAGATCTATAACCTGAAGCTAATTTGGACTATAATCAAGGTTTTAAGGTCAATTATAAAAAGTAAGTTAATACAAAAAAAAAACAAACTAATATGTAGGATTCTCTTTGCAATAATTCAGCAAATCTACTCCAACTTCTGAAACTAATAAAAAATAATTCCAAATCTATAAAATTATATATTTAAATTGAATTCTTTAAAGCGTAGAATTCAATGTAACTAGAATCAAACCAAAATAATATCTATAAATAAATTTATGACCTAAACAATAAAAAGTTCAAATAAGCTAAAAATATAAAATTAAAACAAATTTTTACTACAAAGTGGAAATGAGGTAGAAATAAAGCATTTGGTAGTGCAATGACGGTACAATAAAATTATAAGTGTATAAAATTATAAAAGTGTATATATTATCAGTATATTAATTATTATTAAGTGATCAACATCCTTCTTTAAATTGAATAGACTAAGATTTTCATATAGTTTATTTTTTAATTGTTTCTAATTTTAAGTGAAAATTAATTTTTTTTTTAAATTTTGGATTAATTTTCATATTTACAAATATGTATATTTAGTTTTTTAAACTAAATTTTGTTAAATTTATTTGATGTTTTAAACACATTTTTTAACTAACATTGAAGTAGAAATGTGTCAAACGGTATAACTCAAATTGTATATTTAAAAAGTCAAATAAATTTAACAAAATTTGTTAAAAGGACTACATTCACACATTTTTAAAGTTTGAAACTAAATTAAGTCAAAGTTTCGGAAAACAACTAATTTCAATTTCCACTTAAAGTTAAGGCTTAAATACTATTTTCGTCCTCATTTTCGTAGTGTTTGTTGCGGATGGTCCTCATTTTTATCAAATGTTTAAAATGGTCATCATTTTTGCAATTCGTGTTTAATTTAGTTCTTTTGTGTGACGCCGTTTAAATCAGTAACAGAGCGTTGTACATGTGACATTGTTTGTATTACGTTAAATTGTTGTTTATTAGGTGTACAGTATAGTTGGATTAATAACGTTAAAATTCAAATTTGAGGCAAACACTGTAATTAGGGATTCACGCTACAATTAATCGCACCTTGTAATTGGGATAACCCCAAATTTTTTTACCAATATTCTTTGGAGTTCTTGCCATCCTCAAAGTTGCCATCTCTCCACAGTTACAAATCATGGTTAATCCATTTCTCGTTGAACCACTAACATTGCAGGAAGTGCCACAATATTGTTGCCCCCAACGATTACAACCAGAGGTAAAAGAAGAAGATTGAGACCGTTACATACCTAGATAATAGGATTGTAGGAAGGCACCAACACGAATTGGGAATGGAGGAAGGAATACTGTCAAAATTTCTTCTTCCCAACAATTCATTTTCAAAACCCTAGCTCACATATTTATCCCTAACTATATAATTACTACAACTGTACTGTACACGTAAAAAACCACAATTCAACGTAATACAAACAATGTCATCTGTACAGTGCTTTGTTAGTGATTTAAATTGTGTCACACAAAAGGACTAAATTAAACACGAATTACGAAAATGAAGACCATTTTAAACATTTGATAAAAATGAGGACCATCCTCAACAAACACTACGAAAGTGAGAACGAAAAAGGTATTTAAGCCTAAAATTAAAGAACCAAAAATATATTTATCTTTTTTTTCTCTCTTAGATTTGCAAGAAAAAACAATCACCAATCACGGAGAAAAAATGTGACATATACTTAAATAGATAAAGTCTATAAACATGCCAACATATAATTAATAACAAACAATCTCGTAGTCAAAACAAGTGGTTGTTTTCTACATAATTTCAATAACACAACCTTCAAAAAAAAAAATAGTGTGGTTAACACAACCTTCTCCTATAAACATTATTGTTTTTTTGTTCCACTTTTCCTCATTCCCCTGTTTTTTCATTGTTCAAAATTTTTCGCTATTTTGTTCCTTCTGCTGTCTAGCTTCTTCCATTTTTTGACTCTGCCCATTGCTCTACTCCTCTCATAGTTTCATTTCTACAAGTATTACTCTTTTACTAAGTGTGTGATCATTGTAGGAGAAGCACAAAGGAACCATTACCACCTATTTTTGTTCAATTCATGGTTAAAAAGAAACTAAATTTAAAAGTTTGACATGTTCAACCTGATCTGATTCATAGTAAAATCCAAACACAAATTTAACACAATTCAGGACACGATACACATTAAGATCAGGATTCAAATAATTTTAAGAAGATTCTAATGATACAAGAGCAATTTGAATGTGAAAACGAGTGTTTTAACAATTTATGGTGTGGGCAAAGAATTGGATCACATTGTACAATTTAGATTGTGTATCGCATATAAAAATGTCAAATAAATCCCTTTCTTGTAGTTATCGTTCAAACTCCTTCCCTGTTTTGAAAGAAATTATTGTATTAAGTGGATATAGATACGAATATAAATAATATTCAATTTTTTCAATTGAATATAGATGATGATAGATTTGTACTATCCACTATGTCCTCGTCTTTATCCTCACCCTAATACTCATATTTTCCCTGTCCCAATTTAATTACTAAAATACTCATAATTTATTAGATAATATAACACACACACATCGTAGTCTTTAATTTTATACCCTTTCTTTCCTTTTAGCTACACATTTTTTCTTCTTTTTTAATTGTTTGGCTTATCATAATTTCAATTCAAATATTCAAGATACTTTCAATCTTATACCTTGGTGCACTTATGGTTAAATGATATATATAAACTAAGTATTTTTTATGTCTCAAATTTGAATATTTTTACTTCTTTTTTAATATTTTTTATTGTTTTTTTTTCTCATTAAAATGTTTAACTTTTAATTAAGTGCTCAATAGCTAAAATGGTTTATTTACTATTTTATTTATTGTTTATCTTTTTTCACATGAGAATGTTTAACATTTAAGTAAGTGTTCAATAGCTTAAATCGTTTATTTATTAGATAATATAAAAATTTTATTTTTTATTCTCTCACTTATACTTAATTTGTTTCATTTGATTTTTTTTTAAAGCAATTTTCATTATCTCTCGACACTTTGACTGGTTTGATATCTGAAAAGTTTTCTTAAATCTTTAAGGTATTTTTTATCTTATAATAATTTTAATTATACATTTGTTATCCTTTATACAATCTCAGGTATGGAATGATAAGTGCAAAAAATGAGTAATTTTCATATGAAATGAGGGCATTTATGTTCTTAATTTGTGTTTATATCATGATTGATTCTTCCTAAATCTAGAAAAGAATGAGCTTCCAAGTTTTTGTTGAAAAGAAGTCACTTGATCTCTGTTTTGTGTAAATTTCAGGTACAATAGAGTAGAGAGAGGAAAGAACTTAAGAGGAACAAAGGAGAAAGCAAGAAACAGAGAAAATAGGGAAGAAATGCTGTCAAGGTCGCTCAAACCAAAACATGCTCGCCCAAGCTAAAGCCATTGCCACCATTCTCGCCTAAGCGACGCAGGACCTCGCTTAAGCGAGCGTTCGTGCAGTGGAGACCATATTTTGCCGCCAATCTCGCCCAAGCGAGATCTGATGCTGTCAATCTCGCCTAAGCGAGATCCTTTCTTCAGCTCGAAGTACTCTTGCTCGCTTAAGCGAGATCTTGGCTTCAACACGTCTCGCCCAAGCGAGAGGCTTTCTTTACCATGAAGAATGTTGTCTCGCTCAAGCGAGACTCAGGTAGCTTGAGCGAGACCTTCGTGGAGTATAAATACTCCGTGAATCAGAAAGTGAAGAGCAACTTGGAATGTTGGAGAAGAAACTCACACTTGAAGATCTGGAGAGCTGCAACCACGAAAGCAGAACACAGTTTCTCATTTTCTTCTTCTTCTTCTTAGCTCATAGGATTTTGTTGGCTACCATGAGTGGCTAATCTCTTTCCTTGGGATTGAATGTAATCTACTCAAACTTGGATGTAATCTGGTGATATTTATATATATCATTTCTGTTTTACTCAATATTGGTATTATTGTTCTGCTCTTAATGCTTACTTCTATCTGATCAATAGAAGGTATTTTTGAATGATACTTGATATACTATGATGCTAGGAATAGATCTCAATATATCAATTGCTTTTAACAGTTGACTGTAATGCTGGATAGTTTGTTGAATATGTGAGGAATGACTAGTCTTATGAATTTTATACGCGAGGGATCGGTATAAATGATTTTTGAGTGTGCATCAATATTGATATTTTCAGATGTTATGTATTATATTCATCCAGATTACAGACAAGGGAGATAGGTGAAATTCAATCCCAGTTTTTCTTATTGATCTTTTATCTAATTTTCTTTTACTATATTTTGTTTATGCAATTTAATTTAACTATCCATGATCTATCAAATTAAAATTTCTGTATATATATGCTGATTGAGATAATTATTTATTTCAACTGACTCCGTTCCTCGTGGGTTCGACACTCTACTTTAAATCATTATACTACAGTTGACTTTTGGTACGCTTGCCAAGAGACCAACAAGTATTTTTGGCACCGTTGCCGGGGAACGGTGTTTTTTTGAAATTTTTAGTTATCTCATCCAGTTTTGTGTATATTTTTCTTTATTAGATAGCTTATTAAATTTCTCCTTTGTACTAATCCTTGCTTGAGCTGTTTTGATTTATGCTCTTAAGAGGTCAGATTCTTGAAGATCAATTAGCATTTGACCCGGAGATAGAAAAGACAGCTAGAAGGAATAGAGGTAGAAACAAAAAGAAGCAAGGAAAGACAAGGGAAGAATCTTCCAGTACTTCCATCACACCTCAATCAGAAAACATGGAGAATCAAAGACCAACTCCAACCAGAAAGACACTTGGATACTATGCTATGCAACAAGGGCCAAGATATTTTTCTAGCATAGCAATACCACCCACCACCAAAACTTTGGAGATGAAGCCAGCTTTCCTCAACTTAATCAGTTCTCATCAATTCACTGGAATGGATAATGAAGATCCATATACTCATCTTTCTACATTCTATGAATTGATAGGAACCATAGGCTTTCAAGAAGGAGATTTTGAGCATGTATACATGCGTTTATTACCTTTTTCTTTGGCAGGTAAAGCAAAGGAATGACTTAAGTCACATCCAAACCAGAGTTTGAATAGTTGGAAGGATGTTGAGGAGAAATTCTTGAACAGATTCTTTCCACCATCTCGCTACATCAAAGCCAAAGTTGATATTTCGACGTTTAGACAAGGACCAGATGAGCCATTCTGTGAAGCTTGGGAGTGGCTCAATTCTTTATTGTGGAAATGCCCAAATCACAGATTTGAAGATATTGCCCAGCTGAACATATTCTGTAACGGTCTGAGGCCTGATACCAAGATGATATTAGATGCAGCAGCAGGTGGAACAATGATGAGTGTAGATGCGGAGCAAGCAACAAGAATCATTGAGGCATTAGCATCCACAGATCATCAAGCTCAGCATAATAGGCAAACTGTTTAGAGGAAATGAGTGCTTGATCTTAGTACTAAAGATGCAATCTTAGCTCAAAATAAAATTTTGACTCAATAGATTGAAGCATTGACGAAGCAGATGTCTAAATTACCCAAGCAGTTGCAAGTTGTGCAATCATCTCCCAGTCAATAACCCATGAGATGTGACTTCTGTGGAGGCGATCATTCAAATGGTCATTGTTCATATCAGAGTAGCTCACAAGGAGAAGTTCAATATGTGAGTAACCAAGGAAGACCAGGAAATTTCTCCAACAATAATAACTTTTCACAGGGGTGGAGAAATAATCAAAATCAGAATTTTGGATGGAAGCAAGATGTTGGTCCTTCAAACAGACAACCTCCTTACCAACAACAACAATAGTATCCTTATGTGCATGACAGAACAACTAAACTGGAGGATACTCTAGAAAAGTTTATGCAAGCTTCTTTGACCAATCAGAAAAATACAGAAGCTTCAATCAGAAATCTTGAAACACAGGTTGGATAGTTGGCGAAATAATTATCAAATCAGCAGGCAGGTCAATTTTCAGCCAACACACAAACTAATCCCAAGGAGCATTGTAAATCAATTACCACCATAAGTGGTAAAGTTGTGGGAAGAGGGATTGGAGACAACCTGGGTGTAGAGGAGGAGGTGTTGGAGAAAAAAGAGAGAGAGAATGAAAAAAATGAGTGTGAGGGAGAGGAAGAACAAAATAAAAGAGAGTTTGTAAATAAAAGAGAAGAAAAAGAAGAAAAAAAATACAAGTGAGGATAAAAAGAGGGAGAAGGGTGAGAAACAGGTACCTCAGTTGAAGAGTCTACCATACCCTCAAAATCCCTCCAAAAAAGACAAGGAAAGGCAGTTTGCAAGATTCATGGACATTTTCAAGCGATTGCAGATTAATATTCCTTTTGTGGAGGCTATGGAGCAGATGTCGACATATGCAAAATTCATGAAAGAGCTCCTAACAAAAAAGAGAAGATTTTCTGAAGAGACAATGGAGCTTGAAGCAGGGTGCAGTGCTATAATTCAGAAATCATTACCTCAGAAATCCAAAGACCCTGGGAGCTTCACAATTCCAGTTACAATCGGAACATTACCAGTGGGAAAAGCATTGCTTGATCTGGGTGCCAGTATAAATTTGATGCCTTTGTCTATGCTACAAAGAATAGGAGATCTGGAAGTAAGGCCCACTATCGCAACCGGAATCGCAATGGGAAGGCGAACCGAAAAAGAAAACGGGTTTAAAAAAGATTTGGGAGTCGCCACCATAGTTATTCTGGAAAACTATGGAAAACCATAAAAATAAAACAAGTCTGCGAAAAACTAGATTTTGGATCCAGGAGTCGGTTACGCGTAGGGAAGGTGTTAGCACCCTACCGCGCCCGCCCGAGGGCGGTACCTTTAATTAAAAATGCAAAGTTGATGTGATTTTCAAAATATTAATTTTCCCCCAAAATAATAAGACAAAAATGCTAAAAGAAACAATATATTTTTTTTAATTTTTTGGGCCCGACAAGGATTGACCTTGGTCCTACGTATTCTCATTTAAAGTGAGAAATCAGGGTTATGTAGTTCTTGAAAAGATATTTGAAAAACAAATGAGAAAAAGATTTGATTTTTTTTAGAGGTGAACCTGACAAGGACTGGCCTTGCTCCTACGTATCTCACGGTGGAGAATCAAGGATCACGCAGTTCTATTCAAGGACTCTTTGTTTGAAAATGGTGATGTTTTTTTTTATATTTTGAAAATTTTATATTTTTTGTATTTTTTTGAATTACTTGAAAATACGTGTCACACGACGCGGGCGGTCGGATAAACATTAAAAGGGAAAGAAAACTATTTTTGGTATTTTTAAAAATGAGTGTCACACGGTGCGAGCAACTGAACAGACACAATAAAGTGAAAGAGAACATTTTTCATTTTTTAGATTTTTTCTATTTTTTTTTTTAAAATTATTAA
>Ga0214544_1008709_pt1 | contig 16585 bp, 14 predicted proteins | sample CNSS3metaG_FD_160074 | JGI IMG/M metagenome (GOLD analysis project Ga0214544, IMG submission 160074) | Root nodule microbial communities from cowpea collected in UCLA plant growth center, Los Angeles, California, USA - CNSS3 | ecosystem: Host-associated > Plants > Roots > Nodule | place: USA...
GCTGCGGTGGGTAGAGGATGGACCACTGGTTCAGGGATGGAAGGTCCTTCTGTTCCTGCAGTTGGTAGGGGTAATGAATCTGGGAACATCTCCACTTTCCCATGGTCTCTCTTCACAAAATCCCCTAAGAGAAGGATGCTGGTGGCTCTTCTACACCTATAAGTATACGTATAGAAATAAAAAAATTGAAATAAGATAGAAAGGAAAAATAAAAATATATGTATATACTCTATGTTCACTTTTTCTTTCTATTTTTCTCTTCTCTTAATTATTATCAAAGTCAAAAATTTATTTTTTACCCGGACCAAATTGGGTGTTGACAATACTTTACAAGAAAGAACTAGAAAGAATGTAAGCATACTCGGAAGGATTTTCTCGGGTAATGACATACAGTAGTGATGAGGTTGGTTTAAACCTAAACAAAGAAGTTGTATTATACTTTTTTGTATAGAGTTAGATATAATTTTACATTTAAGTGTAAGTAAATGTAATTATTTATGAAGTATTTTAAGATTGTTAGAATACATTATTATTTATATATGTTTTTTACTGTTGTACATAATACAAATATAGTGTACTGACCATAATCTATGTTATTGACAGGTGAAGTACTTGACAATGCTTCATATATATTATACTCTTCAAACCTTCGCGGTGCATGAGGAGAACCTGTTATGTGAAAGCATGAAGCATAATACAGTCATCCTCAAAATAACAATACATACACTAATCGATATATATACAGCCCATACAATACTAAAGGGTTACAAAACACCCGGTCAGCTAAGCAAAACAAAGGGGCTACAACTACTACTGGAGCGTCTAACATAATCATCTCCTGTCCCAGAGGGGTGTATCCTCTCCTGCACCTATATCTGCTCACGCCATTCCATAAGGACGATCATTGCATAAATAGAAGACACAAGGAACACACAGCATACAAGAAGGGTAAGCTAACTTGAACCAAGAGCAAATCATGCAATTGTTATTTCAATTTTTTTTATTTCTAGCATATAGGTGTGAAAGTGATTCCAAAGGCTTCTAACATCAGTTGGTTCACAAAAAGGTAATATGGTCACAAATAGTCTTCGTAAAGCATATGCCATTTGTAAAGTTGATGCTTCAACTAAGCATTCATGAATACTATTGTCACTTTCTAAAAATCCCCATTTCTCAGCCGCCTTTTTGAATGTGTGACAATATGTTTCATTTGGTGATAATAGATATTCCCAACTGGTTGGTCCTCTCATATGAGAAAGCAAAACCCGCAAGAAGAACTTATCTCCTTCAGAAGGAGATACAATATAAATTCGGCCAATAACTTTCTTGTTTGACCTTCTTGGATACCATTCCTTATGTTTATTATTCCAACAATAATGCTCTGGAATTTCCCGATACAAAAATGTTCTAGATTGGGGAACTCTTTGATTGAGGGAAAAAAATTGTGTGAGCATGGTTTTGGAGTTGTTATCATCATTCAACACGTCATTGATGTTTTGGTGCTTATAAAATCGCACTTGTTGTCGATTTGGTATTAATTGTGCTTCATACATGGTGATCTAGGATTGAGAGTTCCGCAAGGACCATGTATCATGTGTTTCAACACAGCTTCATGCAATTGTGGTTCTTCTGCCTTATTTGGTATTTCTGCCCTCACAATGCTATCATAATCTTGTGGATCACGTAACTTATCATTATTATCTAAGATCAATAGCATATGTACATGCGGCAACTCACGTTTTTGAAATTCAGTAACATACATATAACTAATAACTTTTCCGAGGACTCCTTTATTAACAACATCTTCCTTCAATTGCACAAATTTTGCTCGAAAGATTCTTGTGAGCAAGTCAGGGCGATCTTGTGGAGTTTGTTGATTTTGTAGTTCAGAAGAAATTTCACTCCAAGATGGATTGCATGTCATTGTAAGGAAAATATCAGGTTTTCCATTGTGAGCAACAATTGCCATACCATCTTGATATCGTTGTGTCAAGTCTCGACGACTACCAATAAATGACGATGGTAATATTGTCCTCTTTCCAACAGTATCTTCAAAGAAATGAAAGAGTGAATGATAATATATTTAGATGTAATAAATGTTGTTTTAAATATATTTACCTGCGTGAGTTTGTCCTTCATGCAAAGCATCCTGCAAACCTTTGTACACTTCAGCACGAATGTTGTTTTGATGATTACGAATCCATCGTAACCTTCCGGTCTCATTCTTAACGTAGTTATCTACAACATATTGTTGTAAAAGTCGTCCTGCTTGTAATATTACAGACTGATCATTTGGACGAATCTACATTAAATAATCACGTGTTTCTAAAATATGTTAGTCTTCTTAATATTACATAATTTAATGAAACTGGGATAATTATGATAGAAGTTACCTGAAGCATGAAACTATAATATTCTCTGCAAGAGATACTTTGGCCATTATGATTTTTTGTGTTGGTGTCCTAGCCATATGTTCCAAATGGAAATAATAAAGGATATTGTAAAGGATCATAATATCCTACTGTTTCTTGTATGTTTATTAAATTTCCATCATGACCTACAACTTTAATATCTCGGCCACGTGCCATTGATTCTGTGTCTGCAGTAACAATAATAGTTGGTACTTGAGATGCAGTTGGAAGATGATACTGTGGTTGATTCGCAGGACGCTCTTTAATGAGTAAAGAACATATCTGAATATTTGGTTCTTGAGCAAGTTGTCGAAATACATGCACAAAAGGATTGCACCGGTGTAATATTTGTTGCAATTTATGAACAATAGTTTGATGAAGTTGAGGGTTTTCCAACATCCTATTTTGTAATTCATGTTCAGTGTCATAAATGTACAACTGCAAAAACCGGGGTCTGGACCCATCATTTGGATAAAATCCTCCTATCCTATGATAGATTGCACCTTGAGCACGAAAACTATATATACCACGACCATTTGCTACTATAGTTTCATCCATATGAACACCAAGAGAAGTGAATGAGAAGACATGATTGTAACTTCTTATATGTTGTCTAAAATGTCTACTTTCAGATGTTTGATCTGAAAATATTTGAAGAAGCTCATGTGGAGGAGGAACACGTGGAAGTAAGACTTTCCCACCAGAGCAACACATATCGCGCGATTCATGATAAAATAATCGTGCATGACAATGTGGACATGTAGTTGGTGTAGACAATTGAAATTTGAGCATCGGAACCGTATTTAAAAAATTTCTAGCACTATTATGTGTTCGGGGGAATCCATGTAGCATATCTACATTATTGTGATAAATTGGAGGAATAGTAAATAATGTAGTATTATAAATTCCAAAAGTATGAAAAGTGCATTCTTAAAGCACAACATGTATTAATTATGGTAGGAAAAAGATACAAATAAGGTTCAATGGTACCAAAATTAGTATTAACTATTGATGGAAATAATTTACTAACCATGTTGAAGGGCATTGACGTGTGTATTACTTTGTCCTGCTTCATTATGATTACATCCTTCCAATCTTTGTGTAGGAAAACCATAACCTGTGTGGTATTAAATCAATGAAAAAAAGTGCATAATAAAAAACCAATATCACTGTAATAAATAAAGAGTAAATTAAAAACCATGATAGTTGGTAATAAAGTATAATCATATCTTGATACATAGAGAAAAAAAAAGGAAGTAATTGCGAAAATTAACGATACTTAAAGGTGTTTTATTTTTCAACATCGTAATAAATTATATCAAAATCATAATTACAAATCCTATAATAGTAAATAAATAGAATGAAAATATTTTTTGAAATGGAATGTAAACAACATAAATTAACTATTGATGAATAAAGTTGACTAACCATGTTCAGTGCCAGTAATGTGCGTATTACTTGGTCCTGCTTCGTTATCATTACGACCTGGAAACCTGTCAGTAATGTGCGTATTACTTGGTCCTGCTTCATTATCATTACGTCCTGGAAACCTGTCAGTAATGTGCGTATTACTTGGTCCTGCTTCACTATCATTATGTCCTGGAAACCTTTGTGGGGAAAAACCATAACCTAATATTTAAAAAATAAGATAAATTGTATTTGAATCAAATATATACTTTATAGGAAAAAACTAAAAAGAATGTAAGCATACTCGAAAGAATTTTCTCGGCTAATGACATACAGTAGTGATGAGGTGGGTTTAAACCTAAACAAAGAAGGTGTATTATACTTTTTTGTATAGAGTTAGATATAATTTTACATTTAAGCGTAAGTAAATGTAATTATTTATGAAGTATTTTTAAGATTGTTAGAATACATTATTGTTTATATATGTTTTTTACTGTTGTACATAATACAAATATAGTGTACTAACCACAATCTATGTTACTGACAGGTGAAGTACTTGACAATGCTTCATATACATTATATTCTTCAAACCTTTGCGGTGCATGAGGAGAACCTGTTATGTGAAAGCATGAAGCATAATAAATATAAATATGTAAATATTTCATAAAATGGTAAGTAAATAACATGGATTAAATATTGATGAATAAAATTGACTGACCATGTAGAGTGTCAGTAATGTGTGTATTACTTGGTTCTGCTTCATTATCATTACGTCCTGCAAACCTTTGTGGGACCAAACCATAACCTAATATTTAAAAGATAAGTTAAATTTTATTTAAATCGAATATATAGTTTACATACAGTAGTGATGAGGAAAAATGTGATGTTACCTGCATTAGTTACTGACCGAGCCATTTGTCGAAAAGATGTCATTCTCAATTGGGGAGCTCTGTTTGGCATTTGGACAATGTTGGTTGTGTTTTCAGGATTATTTTTCCTTCTTTTAGATTGTTCAATAAGTCTTTATTGGGGGGTCATTTTACGTCTTCTATTTACAGCATTTATTTTCCATCTTTGTCTTTGTTATTCTAATGTTGATTTGTTAGAAGGAATATTTTCCATTTAGGTATGTTGTCTATTTAAACAAAAAACAATAATTAATAAATCCAAAATTAATATCAATTTAAAAATGTATTACTTGGAAGAAAGTAATGAATGAAAAGAAGGACAATGAAAGTAGTGCATAATATGTACAACAAATAAAAGTAAAAGAAGATAATGATATAGGAAGAAATACCTAAATGTGTGAGTAGAAAGACTACAAAATTTGATTTGATGTAACAATGAAGAGCAGCAATGCAGATGATGACAGGCTAGTTAGCAAGTTACTGAAAAAAAAAGATTTGTAATTAAAAAAAATAATTTGTCAGTTTTAAAATAATACAGGATGTAAAAAAGTTGCTAATTTCTAAAAAAAATTGCTTAGTATTAGTATATTCTATGTTTGGTTTGGACATAAGGCTAGAGACATCAAGATTTGTACAATAATAAAAAGAAAATTACATTTTAAATTTGATATTAATACATGATTATATTGTTACAATTTATTACTTTAACACTAATCTTATTATCAAACGACCATTTACATATTTTATCTGGTAAAATGATAAAATAAATAATACATGAAGGGTAGTGTAGTGTAAATATAACTGTTCTATCACAAAACAATACATTTATTAATTTTTATTATTATAATTTTAAAAACTAATATCAAGTGTCATAAATTTTTATCTCTGATAAATAACGAAATAAATTGATAACCATATTACAGAGAGACTAATGAGTATAAAATCTAGGCTGAATTCAAAAGTTTATAAAATATGTTTTAATTAGAACGTTAAGATGTATACCGACTAAACATAAATAAATCTAACATTAGTACCTTAAGTTTTTTTTTCAACCGTATTAAAATTGTTCAAGCATCTACTTTTAAAAATATTAAGTTTTATTGATTTCTATAAAAAGTCAAACTTAAAAACTGATGAAAACTATACTCTTCAGTATTCTCTGTCACAAAAATGAATTTTAAAACATATTGTGATAAATATGGTAGCTTTTTATGTCAAGTTTATATATGATATAAACAAACACACCCGTATTATGTATAAGAATATTATTTTTATATTGAAAACATCTATAGTAACCCTGTTATTTCATTATGCACCTCTAGTAAATAAAGTTTGATATGTAGTTATTTTATAAAGTAAAAAAAATGCATACCAATGACTTTTAATTGAAGTAATTTGATAAAATTAATTAAAAATAGATATAAGTTAAAAATATATATAATTGTTACCGTTTTCTAAAATGATGTTTCTCTTCTTTTTCACTCCCACCAAACATTATTATATTAGCATCTTCACTCATCTTCCATTTCCACAACGAAAAACTTTACACTGTTCCTTTGCACAGTGCTTGATAATTTAAGAATTAATTAACCTTCAAATTTCAAAGTTAAAATAATTTAATCTAAATATAAACTACAGCTTTTGTTTAAATAATTATCTTATAGTGGCCATGGTATTTTTTAAAATAAATTAGAATACATTGCATTAATAATTTCTAAAATTTTGTTAATTTTTTTTGTATAATGACATCTATGTCCAACAAAAACTTTTTTGAAAACAGATATGAAATATGTTACACTGTTCCAAAGATGAAGTATCCTTAATTTGGCTTTGAATCCGGCATGTTTTGAAGGTTCCGAAAGTAAGTGCTTTTGTTGTTCTTTTATAGAATTTTCTTCGATCTCCTTTTCAGGTTCGTTTCGTAATGTTTAACCTTCATTTTCACTCGCTACTTTGTTTCGTGAATTTAATTTAACGTTTTGATGCGTCGTTGTGCAGAATTGATGGTCAAACTTACTGAGTTTTGCGGTTCATCCGTGATCTTGAAGTGTCAATTACCCAAGGGAGACTTGGAGACCCTGATTTCCATCACCAACGACGAAGATCTCGCCAACATCTATAACATAAATGAAAAAAGGAAATTGGACAATTACCCAAAGCAAATAATCATAAATTGGACATTCAATAGTAATCATAAATGAAAAGGAGCAATAGAAAATACCGTTATTGTTTTGTCCAATGAAGTCCAATGAAGATAAATAACATCGGCAAAGTGAGTGTGAAAACTAAGACAATAAGCAAGACAAAACAACTTCACGAAAGGAACAGTGATGAAATAATGTGGTTGCACAGAAAAATAAACTGTAAAATAATGGTTACTTGTGAAATAATTTTAAAAATAATAAATAACTTATTATATTAAAAATGGTAAAATAGGAATTAAAGAAAGTGGACACAAAAAGGGGAATCCCCTTTATATATTGTTATAGATTCAAACAAGAAAGTTGTTATTAGTTTTATAAGTTCAAATATTATTAAGGTTTATTTGTAGTATATTATAAAATTATTTTCGGATAATATAAAACACCAACATTGTACCCAAACATGGATTATAATTAAATTTGACAATAAATTTAATTTACCCAAGCATATTAAGATTTTATGGATTACCAAAAACTCACAATACAAATAAGTTTACATAACACAATCAATTACTGATAATATAAATCTATTAAAGTAAATAGAAGAATTTCGAAAGATAATTTAATAGAGTTTAACAATTTGATCTTCCAAATATTGCACTCTCGTGTTAGTGATGTCGAATCCTTGGTTCACAATTATGGTTAAATGGGACATGCCATCTTCCATCATTTGCATCATATTCTGAATGTTTTCAATTGCCACCAAAAGTTTGTCCAACTTGTCATCATAATCGGGGACTCGCTCAACTGATTGTTGTTGAAAAGGGTGTTCTGGTCTAATGTTTTGAACATGTTCTACAACATTTGGAGGGTTTTCATCACCATCATCTTCATCTGAGATTTGTACCCTACCATGTTACCAAATGCCTTTGATATTTACAATGTCCAATTTTGACAATGTTTTAGGACCAAAGAAGTGATTCCATCCTAGACCAATGAAGGTCTCATAACTAAGATTAACCTTAAAGTGAGAAAATATCCTTGTAATGAACATGGCATTTGTGAAGAGATATGTTGTTGTCCTTGCATTTAATAATGTGTTGCATAATGTGATATGGTCAGTTGATGGCAATATTATTTTTCAAACACCACATAAAAAATGTTTTCCTTAGTAATTGTTGCAAAGTTTGCACCACAAGGAGACAAGATATGCACAGGGACATAATGCAATAGTCTGTCATTGATATACAAGATTCCTGCATTCCTAACCATCCGACCTTGTAGGTGTGATATGACCATGGAGTTTAAAGTTGCCTGCTCGTCCTAATCTAGGTCTTTAGGTATAGTTAGAAATGATAACTTTCAACCTTCATATCTTAAATTGCATAGAGTCAACCAATTTGTAGGAGTGATTTTAATCTTTGTCGTCTTGATCTTAGTGGACATGTAATCTCATTCACTGATTTTGAGGTTTTTGTAAAAAACTCTAACCAGTTATTTGTATTAAGTTGGACTATAGATTTGGATAATTTTTTTCACACCTTGAAACAATATGGGTTATATCAAGTCCACCCTAAACTCTTGGAAAAAATACATGACCATGACTTTTGGTGACAATATTCTCCTCCCCGGGAAATGGACGTTGTATTCTCTCATCTGCGCATATGTGCTAAACTACCATGTCAAATTTAATGCAGCGTGAACATATACATGTTCAACCCCATCATCATTAGCACTTGCATGCATTTTTCCTTCACTTCTCTTAGAACTTCTTTGTCTTTTCGTTGAAGAAGATGAAGTCATTCCTGCAAAACCTAATGTTAAATGAAAAAAAGGATAGACATGCTCTACATTTGAAAACAAAGTTAATTTCCTCATAAGTTTTCAATAGTGCATGCAACAAGTGCATAATAATAACACAGAAAGAAATACATCAAAGTTCATGGCTACTTCTTAAAAACAAATAATCTAGCCTCTACCATTCATAATACTGATTAGCTTGTTCAGACACCATTTAGGAGGCATCTCGAATAGGCGCACGATCAAGAAAGTTGTAGCACTTATCAATAATTTTATCATCACTGATTTGTATTTCCACTAACATTAGCCAACTATCAGAGGAGGAGTATTGGAAATTTGATTTCCTCCTCATGTTACTAACTTGTTCAGTCAGCAGCTCATTTCGTCATTCATTTACAACCACATGACGTTCGGATATTAAGACTTGTCTTTTTGCAGTTACAACTTGTTGTTAACATATCTCATTACCTTTTTTAATACCATTGACAAATACATTGAGTTTTGTGTGTAAATTTTCAAACTAGGTTTTGATAACATTGATCATGGTTACCTTCCTTTCTGAACCTCAAAAGGAGGATGTCCCACATGACAAAATGGATGGCATAGGAGATGGACTATAGGAGTACACGTTTGATGGTTGATGAATGTTTGGCAAGTGCACTAATCGTTAACGTAATAATAAAATATCGTCCTTTGGGATTAAGTTGTTGAATACTAGATTCCTAGTTTATGTAATTTTGAGCAAATGAGATTCAATAGAATGACAAGCATAAAATTATAACAAAAAATTCAATCAATATAAGAACTGTCGGAGGATTGATTTTGTACCCTTTCCTATAGAATTATACTCCTTTCAATTGATGTCAGCAATGTAATCATTCACTTGAGTGTACTCAAAGTTGTTTTACCCCTAATTTTTTAGTAGATAAAATTTTATTCATTGAATTTGAACCCGCAATCCCTTAGGTCAGTTTACAAAAATCCAATAAAATCATGAAAAATCAATAATAATCTCTATTGCAAACTAATTACATATGCTCAATTTCTCAATTGTGACATAACCTAACCTATCTTATTTATAATCGTAAATAATCCTCAATTTCCCAATTGTGAAATTGCTCATAGAATAAACAATAAAATCATAAATAGAGCACTAAGATAAATAACATTAACAAAACATCAATTGTAAAGAGTAGAAACTATAATCCAGAGTCTTATATCAATCATCCAACAAAAAGAAAATTCGTTCTGCATAATAAGAAGAAAACTAAAACTAACAAAAGAAGAGAATGATGAAGAAGAAGACTTTTCGTGAACGATCTTCTCTCCCTTAATCGTTTCCCCCTTTTTCTCTTTCTTTTATTTTCTTTTTCCTTTAAATCTTTGTCAGTCCATGTCATCTTAAGATTTCTCGTTGAAAGATCCAAAAGTTGTGGAAAAATTTATAAGCCACCTATGAAACACACTATTTTGCATCCTATATTCTAGAGCCAAATCCATAGGTCGTGGAAAAATCCACCAGGCACCTATGGAACTCGTTGTTTTGATTCCTAGATCTTTGAAACCAAATCCACAGGTCGTGGAAAAATCCACAGACACATATGGAACTCGCTGCGTCTTTGAAGCTAAATCCATAGGTTGTGGAAAAATCCACAAGTCAGATGTGGATCTCACTGATTTGCATACTTTAGATTTGACACTAACTCCTTCCAACTATGATTGCACCTCAAAACACCTGTTTACACAAACAATGCACAAACCTAAATGTGTGATCCATAACAAAGATAATGCATGATGAAATCATTCTAATAATGCAAAAAGAAATAAAAATGGCCCAACTAAAGCATGAATGCATACACATTTTATCTGCTCATTAGTGGTGAACGAGGTATATAGGCTCCTCAGGAATGTAATCCATGTCATTATTAAGATAAACTCGATATTCTTGTGTTTAGAGGTTCTGTCTAAATTGACATGTTATGTTCACCCCTGTCGCAACCTATATCGCAACGGGACAACAAACTAAAAAGAAATTCATTTGAAAAAAATATATATTTGAAGTCGCCACCATAGTTTATTTTGGAAAACTATGGAAAACCATAAAAATAAAATAAAGTCTGGAAAAACCAAATTTAGGGTCTGGTAGTCGGTTACGCATAGGAAAGGTATTAGCACCCTACAACGTTCACCCAAAGGCGGTACCTTTAATTAAATTTGTAAAAGAGATGTGTTTATTTAAAATATTTATTTTTCCCCAAAAAAAAAGTGAACAAGTATATGTTGAGTGAAAGGAACCTGACAAGGATTAAAACCTTGGTCCTACGTATTCTCATTAAAAATGAGAAATCAGGATTACGTAGTTCTTTATAAAACTAAAATGATTTGAAAAACCTTTTAATTTTTGGGAAGTGAACCTAACAAGGACTTGTCCTACTACTTATCTCCATTCACAATGGAGAATCAAGGATCACGTAGTTCTTGATAAAACTTGATTAGAATATTTAAGTTTTTAAAGTTGTCTTTTGACATTTTTGAAAATGAGTGTCATGCGACGCATGTGGCCGGGCACCAAAATCATTTTTTATACTTTGTATTTTTGAAAGGGAATGTCGTGCGACGCGAGCGGTCGATTAGACACCAAAACATTTCTATAATTTGTATATTTTGAAAAGGAGTGTCGTGCGACGCAAGCGGTCGATTAGACACCAAAACTATTTTTTTAATTTTTATATTTTTGAAAAGAAGTATCGTGCGACGCGAGCGGTCGATTAGACACCAAAATAATTTTTATAATTTTTGTATTTTAAAAAGAAGTGTCGTGCGACACGAACAATTGATTAGACACTAAAAAAATAAAGAAAATAATTTTAAATTTTTATTTATTCTTATTTTTATCATTTTAAAAAATTATTTTAATTTTAATTTTAATTTTAAAATACTTTTATTATTAAAAAAAATGAGATGATTGAAATGTGAGTTTAATTAAAAAAAGGTAAAAACTTGGAAGAAAAAAAATAAAATAAAATAAAAATGAGAGTGCATATATGAGTATGTGAGTGCAATGAGAAAAACTACACATATCGAAACATAGTGCATAAAGAGAAAACGCGTGGTGCATAAAGTAAATGCATCCTAGTATAGAAAAGGAAATTAAAGGAGTGAAGAGTGGGCTTAGTGAAAACACTGGTACATAAGGTAAAGTAAAACTTAATGTAAAGGGTGTGGGGGGAGTGCATGAAGTAAACAAATAACCATAACCCAAATTAAAAGCAGGGATGTATGAATTAAAATATGGAGGTGCGTGAAGAAAAATAAATATGCCAACCCTAATTAAAAGCAAATTAAAGCAGGGGGTGCACGAATTAAATTATGGAGTTACGTGAAGAAAAATAAATCTCCCAACCCTAGATCTAATTAAAACACAGCTTTTGATACTAACACCCCAAAGTTCATCTTCTTCCTTCCGCTAACGGCCACCACGCAAGCACCAATGTTGCCAATTTCGTACAAGGCCGTGGCGGCACTGCTCACGAAGGCACCGCCCTCGACAACACCGACAGCCATCTACGCCACCACACCGTCATGTGCGTCCACCAATCACGTTCATGCTTATAGTTAGGCCAGCAACGACACGACATCGACGGCGCAGGCCATCCCCATCACGCCACCACTAATAGCGGTGCTAGCCACTCCACTTCTCCTCTCTCAGTCGCGAAATCCTAACGCACAATAGCCCCCTCTGGTTCGTGCTTACCATGTTTGTTGTCGAAAATGCTTGTTAGTGTTGCCACCATTTGCCATCACAGCCACCATCAGTGTCTGAACAGAGCCACCGCAACAGTGTTTTCTCTCGCGCAAGAATTTCACTTCTTCAGAACTGAACCCAAGTTTCTCCAACACCAACTCAAATTGCCTCCAATGTTTCCCGCAATGTCGATGTTCACTGCCACAACTCTATTTTCTAACGGCAACCTTTCTATTTCTCTTTTATTTCATTATAAATTGGTTTGCCAATGTAAAAAAGAACAAAGAAGTGTTTTTGTGACATGAAATCTGTTTCAATTGAGATTTTTTACCGGCATATAATCAACAACCAAGAGCCCCAACTCATAACATCATACAAGATTAAAAAAGGTTCGAAGATAGAAAATGTATACCTATTGAACTCTTTTTCTTGATTCCAAATGTTGTTGGTTATCAATTGGTTGTCCTTTGTTGCAATTCCCGATTCTCAAGAGAAGAAATGAGAAATCCACTTTGACTATTAACGTGCTTTTCAAATTTGGAAAAAATGGAGGTTTAATGTGGTGACTATTGTTTGTACCAATGATTGAATGAAGATTGTTTTGATAGAAGTGGTGCAAAAGGAGAGGATGTTTGATGATGGATCAACGTGTGAGTGGTAGGGGTGAGCAAAAATGGTTAAACCGATCAAACCCTACCAATCCCAATGAAAAAATAGGTGATGGGTTGGTTTGGTACGAATTCGGGAAAGATTGAATGATTTAAAACAAGTAAAATAGATACAAACGGTCAGATTCAGATTAAGAAAAAAAATTGTCGATACCCGATCCGACCGTACTTTAAGAGTGAAAAACGTGAAAAACCTTGACAGCCCCTATTTTTCATTTCTTCTCCACTTTCCTATTAGTCATTCCTCTTTCCCATTTGTCTTTCCACTTACTTTACCCACTTCAATTCCTTCATCGAAGCAACTGCCCTTCCATTTCTTCTCTGAAACCTTTAGCATCTCCAAAATCGTGTGACACTCAAGTTTTATGACAGAGATCGCTTTCTCCTCCTCCTAGCAAGGTCTTCAACGGCGTCCACGACCCCTTATCATTGCCATGCCCACCGCGAGACCGCCCACCGCGAGACTGCCCCGCGATCTGGCATTGTGGATCGAGAGAGAAAAAGAGAAAGAGTGGTTTGTGCGTTTGTGAATTTTAGGGTTTAGGTAAAGGGAGGCTTGAAATGGGTCTGATTGTTAATAATGAGGTTAAATGATTTAAATATTTGATTTTTGGTGTGAAGAAGATTTTGCTTCCTGCATCATTGTATCCCTTTAATATACTTTTATGTATATTATGCTTGTTCAGTGCCATGTCTTTTGTGTGATTTTTGAGTTTTGTTCATAAAAACTTCTTTGATTTTATTTTATTTTTGATAAATTTCATTAGTTTATGTCAGGAGAGTAAGATTTTAAATTTAATCATTAACTTTTTAATTAATTTAATATATGTCATACCTGAATACTCGAATAACCCGACCGAAATTATCTGTATCCAAACTTATCCATATTCGATTAACCTGATAAATTAAATGGTCGTGTTGAATTTTGAAATATTAAATATGGATTACGTCAGATTAGGCAGATCAGACCCGAATCCGACTGCTGCTTACCCCTAGTGAGTGGGAACCTCCTGGTGCTTGCGCAATTGGAGGAAGTTGAAACCATGAGAAACTGCTCCTCTAATTTTTAAAATTGTTCCTTATTTTTAATTTTAATTTTTTAATTTTTGATTTTTTGAATTTAATTAATAAAAAACGAAAAATATTTAATAATTAATAATTTTTTAACTTTTTAATTTTTTAATTTAAAACACAAAATTCTTATTTTACTAGACTTTAAAAACATAAATTAAAGAAACTTTTTATTATTATTAATTTTAAGACAAATTATTTTTATTATTTTTATTTAACATTTATTTTCTTTTGAATTTTTTGAAAATAATTTTTTTAATCACTTAGACGAAATTGGGTGTTAACAACTCCATGTCTAGCGACCCAATTCGCACCCCAGAATTCCTCCATCAAGGCGTAGTGTTTGATTGGAGATATTCTCCACTTAGCAACAAAAGGTTTCACCTAAGTATGACAAACAAGTGTATACAATTATGCGAAGATTACTAACGTTAATAGTATATTGCAAAGAAATAGTAAAGGAATATTGTGCACCTTTATGAGATGATCCCGCACTTCACTTACAACTTCAAATATCTCAGTCGATTCACTCCTTGCAAACCCACTTAATCCAGAGAACATGTTATGAACCTTTCTCCTCTTGTACCTTAGTGTCTTTTATCGATTCTTAACATTGTTTTTATTTATCCCCACCAATCCAGATTGTTGTAGCGACTCCACTATTTTATCATAAGCTTGTGAAGTTCACCTTCCATCAACTCTATTCCCGAAATGGGCTCCATCAATAGTAGCCATAAGTCCATGTTTGTAGTCATTTAGTGAACTCTCTAACTCCAACAGATATCTTTGCCCCATGTCTCTTGCCTCTATTCATGATTAACCTATTGCAAAAACCTTACCAATAATAAAAACACAATTGAATGTAAACATTGTTAAAGAAAAACAAATTAATGAGTGAATAAAGTCTGACATTCAATTCTTATACATATGAATGAATAACAAAACACAACATTTTAAATATTTCCATAGTCTAACCACATATTGTTGACAATAACATCTCTAAAGTTTGACCCCAATCTATATTCTTCATCACAATTTTGCGTTCTAGAAGGATGTTTGTCTTTTTCCATCAACTTTCGATCAACTTCTTCAACCAATGCCTCATTGTTATCCATTTCGCGGAGATAATTGTGGAGAATACAACATGCTCAGAGAATCTTGTTCATGGTTTCTAATGAGTAATATGGTTTAGTTCCATTACATATGATAGGAAATTGCTTCTTTAGAACACCTAATGCCCTTTCAATAACATTTCTAAGTGATGTGTGCCAAAGATTAAACAACTCCTTTGGATTTTGGGGGCCTTTTCTGTTATATTCTTTTAGGTGATATCTTACACCTCGATACGGTGTTAAAATATTATGCTTCAACATAAAACCGACATCCCCAAGGTAGAAATTTCCTACAATTATTACTTCAAACATTATATTCATCATGATAAAGTCAAGTTAAATCATATGAACCAAATTCTCTTCAACTCACCTTGTCGAATAGTCAATGGATCCTCTCGTGCAAGGGAATCCTTCAATATTCGTGAATTAGATGTTGTTCCTTCCCAATCGACTAAAACATACATAAATTTCATGTCAAAATTGCAAGTTGCGAAAACTATTTAGGTCAGCCAATCTTTTCTTCTTCTAAAAGGATGGACATCAACTAGCAGAACCCTAACTCTTACATGATCTATTACACCTAAACAATCATAAAGGGTAATAGAAAAAGACATTGATAATATGTAAAACCTTACTCTTATGAAGTGACAATGTAGTTTTGAATATGTTACCTAAAAGTTAGGATAAATCGATTGTTGATTAGATCACAAGGATGCATGTCACTCCCAGAGGGTTCAATTAAGAATTCTTTCTCCAACATGAAAACAACATTCAACACGTTATGGAAGTGTCGAGAAACAGTTTCCCAAGACTGATGGAAAAAAAATGAGACATTTCTATTCTTCATGTCATGTTTAATAATATGAAGAAATTTAGCTACTTATTCCTCGACAGTTAATCAGTGTTAGCATATAATGTTTTCTGTTAAAATCTCTTTTGTTAGATTATTATTGTTGACTATATCTTTTATGTTTTAATATGATGTTGGGTAGTTAGCGTTTCTTATAGGTTGTATTTTTGCATTTATTGTTTTATGTTTTTTTTCCTTATATAAAGGACATTTGTACATAACTAGTATTTTTACCCGTGCGCACGGCATATCGAATTTTAAAATTAAAAATTATAGTATATTTATTAAATTAATTTGAAATTATAAAAGTATAATTAAATTTAATATAAATTTTATTTTATAAAATCAATAATAATATTTTAATTGATTTTATAATAAAAATGTATTTAAGTTATTTATATATATTTTTAATAAAATGTATTATATATAACTATTTTAAATAATATATTAAGATTTAGATAATTAAAATTAA
>Ga0214544_1008711_pt1 | contig 16583 bp, 17 predicted proteins | sample CNSS3metaG_FD_160074 | JGI IMG/M metagenome (GOLD analysis project Ga0214544, IMG submission 160074) | Root nodule microbial communities from cowpea collected in UCLA plant growth center, Los Angeles, California, USA - CNSS3 | ecosystem: Host-associated > Plants > Roots > Nodule | place: USA...
GCCATGAAGCTGGCCTTCACCTTGCCGCCGAGCTCTTCGTCGCTGCGGGATCTGGCGCTGGGCGAACGATTCAGCCAGGCATGGAAGCCCGACCGCGACACCCCCAGCGCATCGCATAGCCATGCCACCGCCCAGATCGCCCGGTGCTTCGCGATGAAGACGAACTTCATGTCGCTTCCTTCGCAAAGAAGGCTGCGGCCTTTTTTAGGATGTCCCGCTCGGCCTTCAACCTAGCGACCTCACGGCGCAACCGCTCGATCTCCTGCTGCTCCGGCTTCATCTGCCCGTGGCCGGGAAAGGCCTGCACCAGATCGGAGCCGAACTCTTTCACCCATTTGCGCAGAACGTTCTCATGAACATCCAGGTCGCGCCCGGCCTGCGCCACCGACACCCCACGCTCCCTAACCAGCTTGACCGCCTCGATCTTGAACTCGCGACTGAACTTCCGTCTCTTCATCGCCCACCTCCGGCTTCATGAAACACGTAGTGTTCACCAAACCGGCAGCAGCTCAGACGACTATCTCATATGAGTGCTCGTGCGCTCGGCTCGAGCTGAAGTATTGTTGCTGCAAGTGGTCATATGCTGGCGGCCATTCTCGCATCTCGCTTGAAGAGCAACTTTAATGGCGTGGCGCAACATCACGTCTCTACGTCATTCGCGTGGACTTGCAAGCTCTTCACTCGTTCCGAGCAAACCCCACTTAATTAGCTATGCAACGCGCGGAGAGCGCTCCGCTTATAGCACTCGGATAGCGACGTTGCCGCTGACAGTGCCCCACGGCGCTAGTCCAGTTTGAAATTCGCTTTGGCCCAAGACGAGGACCAGAGCATGAAGCGCAGTCGTCTTGCGGAGATCATCGGAACCTGGAGGAGCGAGGCCGGCGTGTCGGCCGCGGATCTGTTCTGCAAGCATTTGCGTAAACGACGCCAGCATCTAAAAATGGGCCGAGTTCGGCGGGCTCCAGGTCTCGGAGGCCAAGCGGCCAGAACAACCTCACGCATTCTCCCGCCCCTAATCAATACATGGGCCAGAGAAATTACGTGATGCTAATTCGGTACAGACCCTAGACAAGCCGCGCCGAAGCCTAAGCGAGCTCCTCAAGGGGTGATCCACCTCGTGAGACTGCTTTTCGCGCTGCGGCGACGGTGCTTCTGTGTTCGCATAGCTCACGCAATCGATTCCTCTCGCAATCAATTGCTAGCTCTCAGCGCATTCCGATGCTTGCGCCCGCACTGTCCGGTCGTGGCAGGTTCGCATGCAGCCGCGCCAAAGCTAGCAGCCGCTCGCGCATTTTCCCCGTCACCGGTGCGCTGCGTCTGCTTTTAGCATCGACATGAATCAGCATCTGCTCGCCCATCGCAGCCGGCTTCTCGTCACCCTCGCGCCTAATTACGTGGAAGAGATGCAGTCGCTTCTCGTCGGCGCCGAGAACCTGCGTGAGCACTTCGACCCGGTCCCCGGCGTGCAGTTCACCGAGATGGGATAGATGCGTCTCGACCGTGTAGTAAGCGCCCCCATTCTCCAGGTCCGCACAATTTTCGAGGACGTAGCGCCCTACGGTGCCGGTTGCGTCACTGCAGAGTTGGAGATAAGTGCTCTCAGCGGCGTGTCCGTTACCGTCAATCCAATTAGACGGGATTTCTCGCAACGTCCGCAACGGGCCGGAATCCTGAGTGGGCACGGGAGCGCGAGCGCGGAGCCCTCGCTCCCAACGCGAGAGCGTCTCGCCCGGCCCGTACCCCTCTGAACGCAAGCCTTGTAGCAGCGCGACGAGCAAGTCGTCTCGCTTGTGTTCGACAGACACAGGCAGCGGATCGGCCTTAGCCAGCGCATCTGCCTGCGCGGCCACTTTATCAAGGAAAGCTGAGCCCATTTCAGGCTTGTCGGTGAGCCTCGACCATGGCCACTTGAATGCCCATTGCTCGATGCCCTGACGCATGCCGGCTCCGCCATCGGCCATGCGATAGGAGCCGATGGCCGCACGGCGCAGTGCCCAGGAGTAGCGCACCGCATCATCGATCTCCTCCAGCGTTGCCAAGTCGTCATGCACCAGCCACAGCGCCTCGCGCGAGATCGCGTCCTGCAGCCGGTTCGCGATAAAGCCGTCCACCTCTTTGCGCACGACGAGCGGGTGCATCCCAATCGCCCGGTAGATCGCCGCTGCCCGCTGCAGCGCCTCGGGTGCGGTGCGCTCACCGGCACACAGTTCAACCAGCGGCAACATGTACACAGGCTGGAACGGGTGCGCGACGAGGAAGCACTTCGGATCGTCCATCTCCGCCTGCAACAACGACGGCCGAAACCCCGAGGTCGAGGAGCAGATCAGGGTTCCAGGCGCCGCTGCCCGGCTGGCGGCCGCGAGCAGTTGCTGCTTGAGCTCCAGGCGTTCCGGTGCGGATTCCTGCACGAGGTCCACGCCGCGCACCGCATCCGCCACCGATTCGACAGCCGTCAGCGCCCCTTCTGGTGGCAGCGGGACCATCGTCAGTTTTCGGAACGCCCGCCGCGCGTTAGCCAGCACCTTCTGTACGTACTCGACCGCATTAGGCGCCGGGTCGTACAGCCGCACGTCGATTCCATTGAGAATGAAGCGTCCCGCCCACCCGCCGCCGATGACACCGCCCCCGAGGAGACCAATTGCGTTCGGCCGCTTTTCCGCAAGCTTCGATTTCTCAAGCATCACCATTGACCTCTTAGGCATAACTTTTGAGCTTGAGCTTCTCGCGCATCTCATTGGGACCCATCACCCGAACTCCAATTCGATCGAGGATTTCTCTCGCACGCTGTACGAGCTCGGCGTTGGTGGCTAACCGCCCACGGGAGAGGTACAGGTTGTCTTCCAGTCCTACTCGCACGTTCGCACCAATCATTGGCGCCAAGGCTGCATACGGAAGCTGCATCGGCCCGACCGAGAACGTGGAATACACAGCGCGGGGCGGCAGCTGGTGCACGAGCGCCAGCAGCGTGGTCAAATCGGCCGGCGCACCATAGCCAACGCCCATGCAGAGCTGGATCAACGGCGGATCGTCGACCAGGCCCTCTTTGATCAAATCATGCACCATGTTCAAATGGCCGATATCAAATATTTCTAGCTCAGGTTTCACCCCAAGCTCTTGCAAACGCGCTGCCATCACGCGCAGTACCCCGATAGTGTTGATCATAGCGCCGGCGTCACTTCCCTTCCTGAAACTCATCGACCCACAATCAAGTGAGCAGATCTCCGGGCACAGTTCTTCGACGTGCACGAGGCGCTCGAGCGCGCCGAGCATGTCCGTCTCCGTCGAAAGCGGCAGCGGAGAGTTCGAGCTACCCAGCACGATATAACAGCCCTCTCCCGTGGTGAGGTTGATTACCGGCTTTACATCGGATTCTCGAATGCAGCGCACCACCTGCCGATACAGCGCAGGATCCAGCACGCCCGCCCCCGTCTTGAGATCACGCACATGGAGGTGCACTGCCGCCGCTCCTGCGCGCGCTGCCTCGATCGCTGATTCAGCGATTTGCTCCGGGGTTACTGGCACATTCTCCTGCCTGGGCGCCCCCCCTCCCCCTGTTACCGCACAGGTGATGAACACCTCTGAGACCATCCCACCTTCTCCTTTTACATAAGCTTGAGCAGTGCCCACTGAGTTCTGCGACAACTTTATCTCCTGATGGTTACGCCGCTGTACTTCCGAGCGTTAACGACGCTATAGCAGACTAGACCGACGAGGGGATCTCATCGGAAGCTCCGAGGCATCAGAGCCGCTGCGAGTGCGCTGGCTGCAGCCGTCCTTCATCTCAGCAATCGACGTGCCACTCACAGTGTCTCCTGCACAGACTTGCATGTGACAAAAACACAACAAGCAGTATGTGAATGTGCGTTTCGGGTTGTCGCATTTCCAACATCGCTGCAATCAGTTGGACACGCCAGCGCGAGTGAAAATGTCGATCGTGCCGAGCTCGAACGACTGCTCCATCACGGGGCGCGCTATGACGATCTCACGACCGACGCGCTCAAGATCGGGGCAACGTTCGCCATCAAACCTTCTGGCGCGCGGTCGGGGGATGGGACATGCCGAACGGAACAACTCCCGATCGAATGCCGCAGATGTTATATTGCTTTCGACGACACGTACTCGCGAAGCTCCGTCTGGTTAACGAGCCAAGGCGCAGCTAAGACAGCTAGACAAGGTGCCACCTCGTCTCAATTTCTAGGGACCTTTCTGCGTGTCTTCAGCCACGGAGCGGGTTTACCGAGTTTAGAGCCAGGCAGTTCCTATCGCGTTCACCGCCCTGAAGTATTCTCTACATCTTTCACTTGTGGAACAGTTGGACTCGGATGCTTTCAGCTTGCCGCATCAGGCCATCATGGCTGCGTCTACGAGTCCCAGGCGGGTAATTCGTCCGCTTGCCCGCACGCTTGGAATTTAGCTAATCAACATCTCAAGGATGTAGCGGGTCCGAAAATCTCTGGTCGGCGGGCGATGGCAAACAGCAAGCTATTTCCCTCTGAACACGACGTGTCCGCTTCCTGTCGAGCTTGTCGCTCCGGCACAAACCCAACATGATTGCGCTCGACAGCCGGGAGTTCTTGCATCGCTGGCATATCCCCGTAAGGACTCGGCCGCCATGATTTGGCTTCCTGGTGAACGCCTGCAGCTTCATTAAACTCGCGCAGAGGTGCACCCAAGCTACCTTCATCCGCATCTGCGGAAGCCATCAATTAGCTACACCATCCTCACCTGTCACGTCTGAGTTACCCTAGCTGCAGAAGCCGCATGGTCGCGATTGGTCTTGTGACGCGCTCGGCACCTAGATTATAGCGTATTTTTCCGTACGATTGTACGCGCGTGTCACAATCCCAAAACGAGAGAAGCAACGTATGGCCGTGCAGACAGTGACGGGTGCGATCCCTATCAAAGCCTTGGGCCGCACCTTGATGCATGAACACCTCTTTGTCGCTTATCCTGGGGCGGCCTTCGATCCGCTCGCGACATTCGATCGTGAGGAATTTATAAAGGAAGCAGTCCGACGGCTGGTTCAACTGCGTACAGAACACGGCGTGCGCAGTTTCGTGGACCCATGCCCAATTGAACTCGGGCGCGACGTTACCATGATGAAAGAGGTATCCGAAAAATCCGGCGTATACATCGTGTGCACAACTGGTTTCTACTACGAGGAGGGAGGGCTGCCGGTCTACTGGCGCGCCCGTAATGTCGATGAAATCGCCGAGCTGTACGTCCGTGAGATTACCCACGGAGTTGGCGACACCGGTGTGAAGGCCGGTGCAATCAAGGTATCGAGTGGCGCACCTTTGATAACCGAACAAGAAAAGAAATTCTTCGCCGCAGCATGCATCGCGCACAGGGCGACAGGGGTGCCAATCATTACTCACACCACAAGCGGAAGTGCTGGGCCCGAACAGCAAGCGTTGTTCGCAGCTGGCGCTGTTGCCGCTAATCGGTGCCTAATAGGTCATTGCTGCAGCAACGCCGATCCGGCTTACCATCGCAGCATCGTCGCTGCCGGCTCTTACATCGGATTCGATCAAATCGGATATGCCAGCCTACAGTCAGACGAGGTCCGCGCCGACAATATATCTAAGCTCGTGCGTGACGGTTTTCGTGCGCAAGTCATAGTGAGCCAGGACCGCTATTGCGGCCTGCTAGGCAAGCTGCTGCGCCCGTTACGTCTGGAGGAACTCGCCATAGTTGAACGGCTTAGATCAAAGTCGCCGCCCTACAGCTATCCGTTCAATTACATATTCAGTGAATTCCTGCCAATGCTACGTGCCCGAGATGTTTCACATGAGGATATCGTATCGATCTTAGAGGACAATCCGAGAAGGTTCTTTGCCGGTCATCCTCTGCCAGGACCAGGGCGAACTTGAGTTTGCCTCGGCGAGCTCCGGCCGCACGCTAATCTGAGCTTTCATGTAGCTACGCGAAACGCGCGGCGAACCTTGGTGCCGGTTTTTCGCCAGTTTGGAATCCCTCAGCATTTCTGCCCAAATTGAATTGCAGGCAGCTTAGCCTGAGCGGACTTCTCAGGTAGGTACGCGAGACGGGCCCCCTCTGGGGTCGAAGATAGGATATGATCGGAGCTACTGGCACGTCGCGCTCGAGAACTAGGAAAGGTTGACGTCACCGCCAGCGCTTCTCCTCAGTATCGTAAGCGCCGGCAAGCGGATCACTCACGGCCATCAGCTCACGCTTGAGCACTTTGTTGCTGGAGGTGGTTCTAGGAAGGGCCGGAATGAAACCGATGTATCGCGGTACCTTGAACGCGGCAAGTTGCGCACGAGCATGCTCAAGAATGGCGTGCACGAGCAGATCGTCTGGCGTAATGCCTTCCATTAGCTCCACGTAGATTTTGACTTCCTCGCCGCGCTTAGCATCGCGAACGGGTACGGCGGCTACATCCACAATCTCGGGAATCTCGCGGATTACGGCCTCCACCTCGCGCGCAGCAATGTTCTCGCTTGAGCGTCTGATCATGTCCTTCGTACGTCCCACCAGCCAATAAAAACCGAGTTCATCGCGATGCATTAGATCACCGGTCCTGAACCATTCGCCTTCGAACGAGGCAGCATTTGATTCCGGTCTGTTCCAATAGCCTTTGAAAACGCCGCGCCCCTTCACCCATAGCTCGCCGATTTCACCGACTGGCGTGGGGCTGCCATCGTCGTTCACCAGTCGCAGAGCTCGAAAAGGCGCACGAATCCCTACCGAACCGGAGTCAGCCAGTTCGTCGGGCTCGCTCGTAATCAATGTACCAAAGCCGATTTCTGTCATCCCGTAAGCATCCTGGGTGCGCACTCGAAATCGCTTCAAGAATTGGCGTACCGTACCTGGACTCCATCCCCCTTTCATAATCAGCTTCAGGCACGTCGACCCGTCTTCGTTCGCGGCCTCGGCCTGGCGCGCTATCAGCTCAGAAAACTGGCACCATTCGATGCGGTGCTGCTTGACCCAACCGATGAAACGCGTCGAGCTGAGTTGCGAAGCTAAGAAGAGCGTGCCGCCCTGCCGATAGGATCTCAGGAGATGCCATTGCGGATCGAGATAGAAGAATGGCTGCGCAGATAGATACCTCCGGTACGGCTGCACGTCCCAGCACGCTCCCTGGTACGACATCACGCCCCAGTAATCGTGCGTCAACACGCAGCCCTTCGGAAAGCCCGTTGTCCCCGAGGTATATTGAATGTTCAACAAGTCCTCTGGGCCGATGTCCTCCTCCACCGCAGAGCCATCCACCCCCTTGAGCAATTCATTCAATGTAGTGGCTGTTTCGGAAGCAGGTTCTCCAACGAGAATTACTCGTTCCTTAGAGAGATCTTGTGGCCAAGGTTCCATCGCCGAGAACGCTGTCCATGCGGACTCGTCGATGACAGCAAACTTGGCCTGTGTATCGCTTAGAACGTATTCAATCTCTCTCGGCGTGTATCGCATGTTGAGCGGCACCATCACTGCACCCAGCTTGGCGATCGCGAACCACAGAAGCGGGAACTCGATGCGATTTGGCATCATTACCCCAATGCGATCGCGCTTGCGCACGCCGAATGCACGCAGCGCATGCGCATACTTGTTGGACGATCGGTCCACCTCAGAATAAGTCGCGCGCTCGCCGCGTTCAAAGACATTGATAGCGACCGTTGAGCCATGCGTTCTGGCGCGCATTGAAACCAGCTGCCCGATCGTGATCGTCTCATATGCGGCCTCTAAAGCCTCGGTTTTGCGCAACGCTTTTGCAACGCGCTCTTGAAGTTCGCCTTGTGTCGATTTTGTGGAGGACATATTTGGAACCCTCTTGGCAGAGTTAAAGAAGGCCTTTGAATAGACGCAACTAGTTCTGTTTGTCGCACCAGGTTTTCCGATAACTGGAGCGAGCGTCCGGCGTCGGCGATTTCTAGAACTGACCCACCGCATGCGCGAGACGGGTTACGAGAGTTGATCAGGCGGGCATCGGCGCGGGATGCCAGTCTGGCAACGCGCTGTTACCCACTCACATAGCTGTGCGACGGACCGAAGGTTGGATGATGCGGTGCGCAAGTTGTGACTCTGTGTGGCCTGTATGATCGAGACTGAAGCATGCGCGAGACGTAAGACCGATTAATTACACTCGCCATTTGCGACACCGCCCGCCTTGATGAGCTACGTCACGCAGCGAGTTGTACATCATTATTTGGGGACGCAGGCACTATCCATATTGGTGGGATTAAAACTGTCCCTATCAACATAGGCAGAAGAGCATGCTCCTTGAGCGACCGTCTTTTGCCGGCAGTTGGAGTGGGCCCCCGGGGTGGACAGGATGGCTTTCAGCAATTGACCGGCGGCTGGGCTTCCAGAGGATGAAGGCGCATGGCAAAGCATCAAAGCCACAGCGTCGAGTTCAGACGGCAGTTGTCACAGAAGTATCTGAGCGGCGAAAAGCCGCACGGACTTTCGAAGCGGCACACTACTCTAAAGGCATTACCGATGCAGATTTGTGCATTCTCACCACATTACCAGATGCATGCCTGCGTCAATCCGTACACATTCGCCGGTCATGTTGCTAGACGCCGGACTTGCGAGGAAGCAAACAAGCTGCGCGATGTCCTCGGCGGTCGAGACAACCTTGAGGGGTACACGCTCCACTACAGCATCGCGCACCCGACGGCCACCCGCCTCGCCACGAACTTTAGTAAACCAGCCCGTATCGATATAACCGGGACAAACCGTATTGACGCGAATGGAAGGCGCCAGAGCCCGCGCCAGCGACAACGTAATGGCATTCAACCCGCCCTTGCTCGCTGAGTACGCGATCGATGAGCCGTCACCGCTGATGCCGGCGGCGGAGGAGACGTTTACAACTGCGGCCGACTGTCCGCTCATGTTTGCACCGGCCTCAAGTAGCGAGCGGGCCGCACGGATCATCTGATATGGCCCGATGGTGTTGACGGCAAAGATGCGCTGAAAGTCCTCTGCCGAGAGTTCATCGAGATTGTGATGCGGCACATGCTTTGTGGTGCCGGCATTATTGATGAGCACGTCGAGCCGCCCCCAGGGCGCGGCAGCTGCTACGATTTTCTTGCAATCTTCATCGCGGGAGACGTCGCCCTGCACCACCAATACCTCGGCAGCCCCCACCCTCCGGCAGGCTTCACTGGTGGCCTCGGCTGCCTTCTGGTTGCTGGTATAGTTAACCACGATGCGAGCCCCGCCTTTCGCCAAGAGGCCAGCCGTCGCCGCCCCAAGCCCCGACGCCGACCCCGTCACGATCGCGCAGAATCCATCCTTGGACATGTCGCCTCTTCTTGAGCATTCAAGCCGCAAGTTCGAAACAGGGCGCTCGTCGCTCATTTCAAGGAAGCGTGAGACGAGTAGCGCTTCAAGTAGGCTCGCCTTTTCTGCACCTTGTCCTGCCGGAATAAGCTGCATCAGCGCGAGCTAACAATTGATCGTACATCATCAACAAAAGATCCAGGCACTACCTGCTCTAGTAGGATTACAACGCCAGCAAACTCGGTCATCTCACGTATGAGCGGTCCTTCTGGTCAAGCGGCAGCATACGAAGCGAGAGTACGCTAACAATCGAGGAATACCTACTTCGTAGAAGGAGTGGATAAATGGGCTCAGGCCCGCTGCGATGCCGCCACGAGAGATACCGTCTGACTGGATCGACTACAACAGCCACGTCAGTGCTCGATGGCACGCCGGGATCGGGCTGTCGTTCTATGCAACGGGCCTGGACCGCGGCAAGTTCATATCGGTCGGCGGCGTGCCAATCTTGGCGGCGCAAGTGACCTATATGCTCGAGAACAAGTATTGATGCCCCTACTTTATGATGATTCTCCCTTAGATCGATCTTCGTGACACGTGATTTCAAAAGCGGCAAATGGCTTGCAAGGCGGTCGTATGGTCGGGAAGAGGAAGCGGCCCGGAGGCTCTCAGATAATCAGGATGCTCGTTTGACCAGGACGATGCCGAGGCCGCCAGGTCGCAATGGCGCAAGGTCGCCGACCAGCTCCGTCCCAAGCTGCCCAAGCTTGCCGGCTTCCTGGACGAGGCCGAGACTGATGTGCTGGCCTAAACGACGTTCCCACCGCAGCACCCGACAAAGCTGCACTCGACAGATGGAGAAGCGATTTTTATGACCGAGCCGCGATGACGATTGCGGGAATCGCGTCCATTCTTTCGTTCGGCCGCGCCGCGGGCCATTCTTCCGTCGCGGCCACCGATCTCGCAGCCGCCGCACGCAGGGGCGGTCAAGGTTGGTCGCATTTGCGGCCACCGCAAGGCTTGGCCTTGACCGGCCCGAGCACGGCGGCCCCCTACCGTGGAATGGGACTGCATTCCAGGCTCGAAGTTGAAGTCAGCCGCGATTATGGTTGTCGGGCGCGGACGACCTCATGGCGAAGCGTGACGCCGCGGCTGCAAGCGTCACCGGACTGCCTATTTTGTCCTGCCGAACTGAGGCGCCCGCGCGCCGGGCCAGCATGGCGCGCGCGTGACTGCGGCCGATCTTGCTGATGCGACCGTGATGGGCGGCTCCCAGTCCCGACTGTCACACCCGCGGGTTCAGCCCCGAAATAGCTCACCAGCTTCTGCGGGCCGTCGAACCGGCTGATGTCGCCGATCGCCGCCACGATGCCGGCGGCAACCGCCGGATTGACGCCAGTGATCGTCATCAATCTGTTGACCGCGAGATCGTCGGCGGCGACCTGCGCGATCTCCCGGTCGAGCAGAGCCAAGTCTTCCGCAGCCGGTCAAGCTCACGGACGTGCCGATCGATGGCCGCGCGCTCATCGTCCGGCAGCTGTTGGGCGGCCAACCACGCTTGGCCGCGGGCGTTGAAAAGATCGGCATGCGGGCACCTCGGGATCAGGTGGGTGTGCAGGATCGACTGCACCTCGTTCTTGGCCGGTGCGATGCCGCACGACCTGCTAGCGCCCCGCCACCAGCCGACGCTTGCGTTCGGTCTCCGCGTCAGGCCGTCCAGATCTGCGGCAGGTACCCGGCCCCCTGCAGACTGGCGAGCGTGGCGGCATCGATCTTGTCTTAACGTGAGCCTGGGCGATCGCCTTCACCTGCCACCGAGCGATGATCCAACCGTCAGCCTTCAGGCTATCGCCAGCTGATCTGCCCGGCTCCCGACGGTGAACGCGGTGACCCGCCGCCAGCTACACGACCCAACGGGACAGGATCGCGGCAAGGCCGCGACGGCGCGAATTGTTAATGTCACCAGAAATTGAGTGGCTGTCCCACCGCGCCACACGAGTGTCGCGGGCACAACGTCCCATCACGACCTTTTCAATCAGACAGCGTAAGAGCGCCTTGCGATGAGCTCTGCCGGTCGCCGGATTGCCCCACCGTGCCGTAGGTGATTTAAGGGTAATCACCTTGGCACGCATCCCTTTAGGAATGCCAGCGGTCCATGGGCCTTCTTCATGCCCTGGGTCAGCACCTCTTCCGCTCGGCGAAGCTCTAGCAAAGCGGCTTCCCAGCGCCGCTCTAGCTCGACCAGTGACCAACCAGTTGTCAGGATTGCCGCGATTGAAACTGGCGCTCGGCGAGGGCTGCTCGATACCGAAGCCTCTCAATCTGCTGCTCCTCAGGGCTCTTCCGAACTGCAGATGGGTCTTGCGGGGCCTTGGACTGGCATCGATTGTCGCCGCCGCCACCGTTTCCAAGAACGCCGCTGCAACCTTCGCGTTGCTCGGTGCGGCGGGCAGGTTCTGACATTCCGGAGTGGCACGTTGGCCTGGGAGATTACTGCAGAGATATTGACTGCGATCCTTGTAACGCACGGCCATCTTGTCTCCGCATTCAGCACTAGGTGATACCGTGAAGCAGCGCTGCTCCATCGCACGGATGCCACATCTTTTGATGTGCTGGTATTCAGCGCAATTTTTGCGCAGCATCGCCTGGATCTTCGCGAAGGTCACCCAATAGATATAGGCCGGGTACTTTTCCCTCACCACGATCCTCCAGTCCGTTCCACGACGAGGAAATTTTGGGACGCTCTCCCGGTACTTGACGTGCCTTCTGGAATCCTTCCAAAGACAACGGCGCCTGGATAGACCGGATTTACAGGATCCCCGTCAGAGCTGAGACAGTGGCCGGTGCCGGCGCAGATCTCCATGGCGATGACCATCGGGCAGTGCCAAGCCGCGGCCAACAAGGGCGCGCACCACTTGCGCGGCTTCGCACTTTCAGAAGCATCTCGAAGAGGAGCAACAGGAGCCCTGCCCCCGGGATTTGGATCCTTGATGAACACCCCAGATACGGAACGCGGACAAGGCCAGCAGGAAGCTGCAAGGCCAAGTCGTCGTGTTCGGCTTTTGCCGCCCAATGGCAATCCGGCTCTTGATCATATGCAATTCCAGCTCTGAGGTCGGGCCCTTCAACCGGTAGCGCCCTTTATACCTTCGGGGGTCGAAAATGCCACCACGATCGGCGATCGAACATCGGCCGGGTCCGCAGACATCAAGCGGCGGGTACCATTCCGAAGATTGGGGCGAGGAGCGTCACGTCCATTGACAGAATAGAGGCCGACCGAGCGTGACGCGCGCGAGCAGGTACTAGAACTCTGCCGGTGAGGTGCGGAGCGCTCCGCTCGGCCCAAGATCGCTGTCGATCACATGGATGCCCGCCTCACGCCATCCGAGATCGCGAGGACGTTTCGACAGGACGTACGTGGCTAGACTATCTTGATTGGTGATCACTTGGTGACGCATGAAGAGCTCCCTGCACGCTAATTGCGGGTGACGTTGCTGTCCTGAAAGAAATAGCTGGCAGCAGAGCACGCAATGGTTTTGGAGATCGCGGCCGAAACAACGGTCGCTCGCGCGAAAGTCTTGGAAGTCAACGCCCTGCCCAACATAAGCTGCTAGACGGCGGCGATCAGAGGTTTCTCCGTTTGGTGGGGGTGCAGGATTCACGGATGGTGCGAATACGCATATGGCCGGAATCGCAGTTGACGCCCCTGATCCTCGCTCCTAGCCCTCCACTCATGTCCAGCCTCTGCCCAGACCGACAGGGTGGGGCTGGTGGCTCGGCCGAAGTCAGTGGCCTCTCTCACTCAGTCTGTCCTTCTTGCGGTTGCCAGACGGGTCGCGTCCACGGCCATTACGTGCGGCGCTTAGCCGATATGCCGTGGTAAGGGCGGGGTTGTCGAATCCTACTTCACGCGCCCAGGTTTCGAGGTGCGAATCCGCAACCCCGCATCGGATATTCTCCGAGCGGCTACCGACAACGGTGGTCGAAAGCAAGACGTACGACCTGCCTCGGCGAGAGCCAACCGGCGATCGGCTTTGCGGTCGGCAGCGAGCACCGGCGACACCTTGCTCCGAATGATTTACTCGGCTCCCTTGCCGGATTTCGTTGCCCGACCGTCGTCGGCATCGACGATTGGCTTGACGTTGTGGCAAGCGATATGGAACGATCGTCTGCGATCTGGAGCGCAATGTGCGCTTGATCTGCTTTCCGATCCTAGCGCCGACAGTGTTGCGATGTTGAACAACGTCAGCCAGCCTTTGCTGGCGATTGTGATGTCGGGCCAACCACCGGCGCCGACAGTAGCTTGAGCGGGCCCAGGGAGCGGACGCATGACGCATGGAGATTGTTGTCGGGAAGGTTTGTCGCGTGATGGTAGACGCCGGCGTTGATATGACCGCATTGTCTCGTGTACTGGCTCTGCCGGAACGGGGGAAGAATCTGGATCGGAACCCGTCACACTGAGATGCGCAAAGGCATGCAGGGTCTCTAGTCCAGGAGGGCCTCGAGCGAAATCCTTTTGCGGCGACGTCTTCGTGTTCCATGGTCGCGTCGGCACGGTGACCAAGTCGCTTTGGCGTGACGGGGCAGGCTGTCGCTCTATGCTGGACCGTGGCCGCTTCATCTGTCCGGCAACGGTGGACGGCGTGATCTCGCTGACCGCAGCTCAGATGGACCATGTTGACGTCCCTCCATGTTAGACTGACAGATTCTAGAGCTACGCAATACGTGGTTTGGAAGGTCTCGGGCAGCGTCAAGATGGATGGTGTATTCGGGAAGACATAGGCGCAGCTTGGCTGGCGATCAATCAGCAAACGCTTACTTCGGATCTGCACATTGAGCCAGTCACCGGGATCTTGAGCGTTCGGGCCAGTTCGGCTGGACTGAGGAGTGAATCGGAATACAGTGACGGCAGCGGCACGATGGAGCCGCTCAACCTGCCAACACTTCGCCGGCCGTATCGATGCGGCCCTTGCCGATGCATTCCTAACCGCGCTGGCGTCGGCCGAACTCGATGCTTGGTCGCGCTCCCGGCGGGTCCCGCAGCAGATGCAAAGCGTCACGTTCCAGCGCAGAACGAGAGCTCGAGCGCGAGCGGTACATGACGGCGCTGGCAGTTCAAGCGAGCTGATCCAGACAATCGGCCGCCTCAATCTGAGATTTTGGGATGCATCCCATTTGCCCGATATATATTAGCGGGGGCGCCTCGTCAGAGGCACGAGTACTTGCTCGCCCGTCGCTGCAGCCGCTCAACCTGTCGCCCCGGAGTACTTTAGTAGGCGGTCCCCACAAATATATTGATCCTCGACATTCCCCCACCCCTACGACTTAAACGCTCCGCGGATGAGCGCCCTTGCGCCGAGGGACACTAGCAAGTGTACAAATGCGGGCACTTATTGATGTTGGGCTTACGCGCGTCAACGGCGTCACGTGCTCGCGCGGCAGGAGACCCGTGATAGGGAACACTGTGGACCCTTGCTACTTCGTCGACATGTCGGCGCTGAATGGCAATCCCCCCTCCACTAAATCGCAGACCACTGCACTCGGCTAGCCGCGATTGAAGCGCGTCTCATGGACGGCGACTGATATATTCTCGGCGGGAGAGCCGACTGAGTTCGCCGCCCTTCAGCCGCACAGTCGAGAATCGTCAATTGTCCTATTTGAGTCGGATTGACGACGCCGACGTCACGAACTCGACAAGTCGTAGCGACTGTTCCTAGTGGACAGTCTAGCAGCGACGCCTTTCTCACTCTGGTTAAGGATATCCCATCTCCTTTTGCCAATGGCACGCCAGTTGCTTAGGACAGGAGGGTAAACGCAGCATGGAGATCGACATGAAACTCGCTTCCGGGTACAAGGCGTTTTGGGACGCCGCCCACAAGAACTACCCCGATCAAATGAGGCCCGGCGGGCTTATTGACATGAATTGGGAGGGAGTCTATGGGGGAATGTTTGACGCAATAAACAATATCCTAGATGCGGATCATTCCGACCGGTTTGCAAAGCCATCCGATCGGCCATGGAGGTCATCTATCTTTCCATGGATTGCTGACAATCGCTCCACAAAGATCGGAGCCTTGGGGAAGACCTATAGAGGCCTGATACTCCTCAAAACACCTTTTGATCTGGCTCTGTATCCAAGGCTCATTTGGGAGCTTCAACCGAGGACGATTCTAGAGCTCGGTTCATTTCAAGGTGGTAGCGGACTGTGGTTTGCTGACAATATGTCAGTGCTTTGTGAGACCCCCGGTGAAGTTCACTCCTTTGATTTGCACACCAAATGCGTCCATGAGAGTGCAAGAATGCATCCACTGCTTACTTTTCATCAAGTTGACCTTTCTGACGTCGCCAATTTAGATAAGAGCTTGCTAATGCGGTTACCTCATCCTTGGCTTGTGATCGACGATGCGCACGTGCAGATATTCTCGATGTTTTCTTACCTCAACAACTTCCTGGAGTCGGGAGATTACTACGTAATCGAGGACAATCCTGCGCAGGTAGATAAGGAAATTATCGATGGATTCCAGCTGATCGAGCAATCAGGATTCTTAATAGACACTTATTACACTGACGCGTTTGGGACTAACGTTACTTGCGCACCAAATGCATGGCTTCGAAAGTCGTGAGCCTGAATTGACCTGCCCCTAAGAAATTCCTCCAGACCGAGTTAGAGTCCCCCCCTGACGAAGGACGGACAGATGAAGCGAAAGCGGTTCACGGAAGAGCAGATCATAGCGGTGCTGAAGGAGCACGAGGCTGGGGCGAAGACGGCGGACCTGGCCCGCAAGCACGAGGCGACGTTCTACAATTGGAAGGCGAAGTTCGGTGGCATGGAGGTCGCGGAGGCGAAGCGGCTCAAGGCTCCTAAGGACGAGAAGGCGAAGCTGAAGAAGCTCCTGGCTGAGCAGATGCTGGACGCAGCCGCGCTGCGGGAGCTGCTCTCAAAAAATGTATGGTCCGCCCCGTCCGTGCAAGGGTTCGTAACAGCAAAAATGACGCTTTCAGTTGCATAAATGTATCCGGCCTCTCGCGAGTGGGCTGCTGTTCCAGCCAGGCCATGATGAGATCCGCGCACGCCGTTCCCAATAAATGGTTCGGGCACGAAGCCCGCTTTTTTACACAGGGCTTACGGCATGTTGATCCAATGTTTCGTCATCAATGTTCCCGAGCCTTGCAATCGAAGCCAGAAGCGTCAGGTGAAAGCAGGATCTCTGCGTTCGTAGAGAGCTCCAGGCTTGTTCAAGACCACCCAGACAATGCGGGCCATCTTGGCGGCTAGAGCGACAACGGCCTTGTTCGGATGCATCCGAGCCTGGAGCCTGTCGAGCCAGCTTCCTAGGCGA
>Ga0214544_1008722_pt1 | contig 16564 bp, 13 predicted proteins | sample CNSS3metaG_FD_160074 | JGI IMG/M metagenome (GOLD analysis project Ga0214544, IMG submission 160074) | Root nodule microbial communities from cowpea collected in UCLA plant growth center, Los Angeles, California, USA - CNSS3 | ecosystem: Host-associated > Plants > Roots > Nodule | place: USA...
GTATAAGAAAATACCCGTTACCCGGTGGGGATGGGGATGGGTCAAAAGTTGTATACCCGTTGGGTTTGGGGATGGGGATGAATTTTTATTATGGGGATGGGGATGGGATCATGATACCCGTACCCGCTCCGCCCCGTTGCCATCCCTACTTGTCTTGAAGATATATACGCTTTGCTAAAAGTCATGATTAAGATGCTAAATCCTAGCTTAGGTTAGATTATATTAAAATTGTTTTCCCAACCTCACATGTTTAGATTAGATTATTCATCTGTTCCTATTTTTGTTGTTTTTATTTAATTTGGTTTTCATTCTCGTTATGTATTCAATTAGGTTCTTATTTTTGTCAATTTTTTGTCGATTTGGTCCTTTTGACTAACGGTGTTTAAATAGTTAACATTTTTTAACAGTATATGTCATGTGTAAGCTCATTTTTTTTATTATTTTTTTTAAATTTTTTTAAATTTTTAAATTTTTATTTTTTTTTAAATAATTAATTTCAAAAAACTGTCCACGTGTCAAGTCACAATCACGTATCAATGCTAGTGTCACGTGTCACTTTGTTGTTGTATTATTATTTTTTTGTTCAATTTGGTCCTAATATTCGTTATTTTTGTTCAATTCAGTCCTCATATTTTTATTTTTATTTAATTTTAGTCCCATTTTTTTAAAATAGAACAATTTAATTTTTAAAATTGACATTATTATTATTTATTTTTCAAATTAAATTTTAAATTATTATATTTAATTATAAATTGAATATAATTCTTATATTCAATTGTTAAATATAATATAATTATTTAAATATTATTAAAATATAATTATTAAAAATTTAAAAATATATATTAACATATAAAATTGATATTTAAATCTAAAATATTTAATATTTTTATTTCATTTTGGATATTAAAATCTAAAATATTTTATATTTAAATGTTAATTTTACAAATATTAGTTTACTTTTCTAAAATATTTTTAAATATCAATTTTAAAAGTATTTTAGAATATAAATATTAAAAAAACATTTAATACTTATATTCTTATAATATTTTAAGTAAATATATTCTATTTAGTAATTAAATATAAGAATTTTATTCAATTTATAATTAAATGTAAGAATTTATAATTGAATTTAAAAAATAATTAATAAAAATGTCAATTTTAGAAAAAATATTAATATAATTTGTATAATAGATATTAAATTTGGTGTCAATTTGAAATGGACAAAATTGATTTATCTTAACAAAAATTAAGATTAAATTAAACAAAAATAACGAATATAGGGACTAAATTGATCAAAAAAAAAATAACACAGTCACAAACCAATACGTGGCACTAGTATTGACACGTGGTACAATATTGACTTGACACGTGAATAATTTTTTTTTGAAAATAATTTTTTTAATTAAAAAAAAATAAATATTTTTTTTAAAATATTTAAAAGAAAATAAAAAAATTAGAAGCTGATATGTGACATGTACTATTAAAAAACGTTAATTATTTCAACACTGTTAGTCAAAAGGACCAAATTGATTAGAATTTAACAAAAATGAGAACTTAATTGGATACAAAACGAAAATGATAACCAAATTGAATAAAAACAACAAAAAATATGAACCAGATATATATTTAAGAAAAAAAAATGTTGAAACAATAGATGAAGCCGACCTAGAGAACATAATTTTCAAACTTAAAGTCAAAAGTTTGGTGGTTGTAATCATGAGCGTTAATAGCTTAGTTAGATGTTCTTAAACTTAATTAATGGCTTAGAGTTAAAACTTCATTAAGTGGCTTTAACTAATACAGTTTCGAATTGAATTTTATGGATGTAAAAAATGTATTTTGAAGGAAAATATATATGTGTATTATAATATATTAATATATTTGAAGTTAAAATTAATTTTTGTATGATAAAATAGATTCTAAATTACATAAATTATTTTTATTTCTTAATATTTTTAAATGGTTATCAAACTTAAATTCTGATCAGAGTATTTAGAATCTTAATAGATGTCTTGCATGACTACATTGAAGAAATTTAATAAGGTATAATAATAGTTAGTTAATTTCAAAATATGTAGGGATGTAGTTTAGATGGTAGAACGTTCGTTTAGCATGAAATTTAACAAGAAAATTTGTAGTAACTTTTTGTAAATTTTTTTTTAAAATAAAATTTATAAATATTCTTTACGAAAAAAATTTTAAAACAAAATTTATAACTCTTTTCGGTTCAATTACACCGAAACCAAATAAAAAACACAAAGGTGAGTGAAATCTTACCGTTTTCACCATCACCAATTTCAAATTTTTCTATTAAGATGCAATTAACTTATTATTTCAACTTTTACTTTATAATTATTTTCTACAATTACTTGCATTAATTTTGTTTAGTCTAGAAATTCAAAATGGCCCTATTCGGTGGAGTCTGGGCTCTACTTTAGCTTCATTGTCCTTCTTTGTATTAAATTTTTAAATAGATATCAATCGCATGACTTTAGTAAAACAAATTAATTATAATATCTACAAAGATACAACATTTCTTTTTGTCAAGTCTTTCTAAGATTTAATTAAGTTTAAAATTTACATTTTAATATAAATTGAGAAAGATTCGTTATTGTTTAAGAATCTAAAAGATATATAATAAATATTTTACTTTTTCTATATAAAAAAAATAAGTGATACTGTGTCATCTCATGTTTATAGATACGGTTGGTAGATGTCTAGATTACCCTCACTTAAAATTGAATAAGCATTTTGGGTTTTTAATTGAATAAAAAAGTTAAATTTTTCACAAAAAAAAAATATAACTTTGAATTCTCTACTGCATAGGAAATATATGTCAAAATTGTGCCAATAAAATTTATAACACAGTAAAAATGAGAAATGAAACCTGAATCCTTTGATCAATTGAAAAAAAAAATGGACTATGAAAAATAGTCGTATATGAGAAATCTAGGTGGAATTCTAAATTTCACCACAACGGTCCACTCTATAAAGCTAATTTTGGAATTCGTGCATCATAGATTTTGTCATTAATGCATATATATTGTGTCTTGAATTCTTACTGAAAATTACAATTTTTTAATAATAGTACAGAAGATGTGTCCAAGTATTCCACTTGATTGCATGAATCAGCAAAGAAGACAACAAAATCCCATCATGTGTCAGGTCTCAGGAATAACATTGAAATAACATCTTGAATAACCATTTCGTGCTTCATCAATGGAAAAACAACTTTTCCTTCATATGAATGGTGGCGAGGGTGAAAGGAGTTACGCAAATAACTCCTCACTACAGGTATTATTTCTTCAGACACTGTTAACTATATCTTAAATATTTTTGTTTTATATTGATTTATCTTTCGATTCATGACAGAGAAAAATAATGTTGAAAGCCAAAGTCATGCTTGAAGAAACTGTAACAAGATTATATAGTCATTCTTTTCCAAAGTGCATGAAAGTGGCAGATTTAGGTTGTTCTGTGGGACCAAACACTCTTCTTGTAATGTCAAATATTATCGACATTGTTCATGCTACATGTATTCGTTTGAATCGTGAACCACCAACATTCCAATTATATCTCAATGATTTATTTGGAAACGATTTCAACACCATCTTCAAGTCACTTCCTGATTTCTACACCAAATTGGTGCAAGATAAGGGTCACAAGTCTGGTTCATGCTTTATCAATGCCACTCCTGGATCTTTCTATGGGAGACTCTTTCCTAGAAATTCCATAAACCTATTTCATTCTGCTAATAGTGTGCACTGGCTCTCTCAGGTTTCTCATTTTCTTCCTTAAAGCTTATTCAGATGTTGTGATAAAAAAGATTAAACATGTTTGATTTGTTTTGGGTTCTTATTTATAGCTTATATGTTGATTATGTACAGGATCCATTTTTGGGATTGAGTAAGGAGGCACTTAACAAGGGAAATTGTCACATAGTTAGTACAAGCCCTCCATCAGTATACACAACATTCCTTAAGCAGTTCCAAAAAGACTTTGAATTGTTTCTGAAATCACGTTCGGAGGAACTTGTTCCTGGAGGAGCAATGGTGTTAGTGTTACTTGTCAAAACTGAAACTCCAAGAAGAAGCATTTGGGAAGCAATTAGTCTAACACTTAGTGACATGCTCTTAGAGGTAAATAACAACATTTTTTTTATTAACTCTAGAAATTAACAAAGTCTTTGAAACATATCACGTAATGATGTATATACATGGCAGGGGTTGATTGAAGAAGAAAAATTGGAGTCCTTTAATATACCAACATATGAACCAACAATCGAGGAAATAAGAAACGTGATTCGAGAAGAAGGGTCATTCTTTATTCAAGAATTGGAGATTGCGATCGTGCCTTGGGATGAGGGAAGAAACGAAGATGGTGATGATGATTTTGTTGATGAAAATATAAGAGCGGAGTTCATAGGAAGACACACAAGAGCTGTAATGGAACCTCTCTTATCTGTTAACTTTGGTGCAAAAGTTATGGATGAATTGTTCTTTAGGTTTCAAAAGAAAGTTGTGCAACTCATGGAGGAGGAGAGATTAGAGTATGCTAATTTGGTGATATCTCTTACAAAAAATTGCTTATAGAGTTCGTTTAGCAAACAGATCTAAACAGATCTTTTATAAATTTTTTTTTTTTTTTTTTATAATCATATGGGTATATTTAATCTAATTTGTGAGTTGTATTTCTATGTAATAGGATTTTTATGCTTGATATCACTCTTTGGTTTCGACTAAATTCCTCTTGCCCCTCAATATTGTCATGTTTTCACACCTTTACGAACATTATGAGTTTCTAGTGTGTATTTCGTTTATCCAATGTTTCCTCTACCTTCCAAGATGACATAGCTTACTATAACACCTCACATATGCTAGTTTGTGCCTGTATTTAGTAACATCTCTATATGTTCTTCTTCACTGACAATTAATTGTTTTTGTTAAGGAATGTAAGTATTTAGCCAGGGACATTTCTTTCTGCACCTTTTTTTTTCTTCTTGCACCCCTTAACTTTTAAAAGCACACCCTTATCCATTAAAAACCCTAATTTTGTTTTCCCTCCCACCTTCCCGTTACTCATATTGGCGCCGCACACCACATCACCTTCATCCTTCAACATAGTCATTTCCATCTTCATCGCGTTGGAAATGGGTTTCAGACCGTAAAAGACTTCCGGATTACAAAATTATCACAACAAAGTAATGGTCCGGATTCACTCATCCAAAATAAAGTTATGTATTCTTTTAAACTTATTCCAAATTGACTCATCCGAAATTCATTTCTGAATTCGGGAACTTATTCTAGATTGATTATTAAAAAAATTATACCTAAATTTTAGATATTAATCACATCTAAGTTCTAGATCAATGAATCTGAAATACCTTTCAGATCTAAAAATATATTTTGGATAAGTCAATTTGTTTCAAATCCAAAAATATATTCCAAATTGATCTCTATGTTTCAAATTAATCAACCCAAAATACATTGAATTCGAGAATATATTGCGGATTGACCCATTCGAAAATCACATTGGAAATTTGATGACCAAAGTCGGAAATGATAACAAAACAAACATATTTATAGAGGATGGCAAGATATGTTGATCAATTAATTGATAAATGTAAAATGACGTGAAACATATATTTATATATATTTTTTACTATAAAAAATAAATTTATGTCTTTAACCAAAAATCATATTAGTATATAATTATAGTTTTACATTTTTTGTAAATAATTAAGTTTTTATATTATAGAAAAGAGATTTCATATATTAAATAATTAAATGAATAAAATATGATATGTGAAAAATAGAACAGACCCAAATGTAAAGAGGTAAAAATAAACAAAACTATAAACTGTAAAAAATTATAAACAGATAAAACTACAAAACGGAAACACAACTGGAGACCCATTTATTAAGAAGGTTATTTGATAACCTATATATCATAACTTATAAGTTTAAGTTCATAAGCTAATTTATTAAAATAAGTAGGTTGGTAGATCAGTTGATCAATTAATTTATAAATTTAAAATGACATAAAATATATATATATATATATATATATATATATATATATATATATATATATATTTATGTTTTTAAACAAAAATTATATTAGTATATAATTATAAGTTTATATTTGTGTAGACAATTAGTTCTCATATTACATACAAAAAGTTTATAGATTGGATGAATAATGGTGTGACACGTGAATAGAACAGAGATCCTGTAAGGGCACATCAAAGATAAAATGGACAAAATCATAAATGGATAAAATAATAAAACAGAGAAAGAAGCCCAAAATGAAGACACAATAAATGATTCGATAACTTATAGGTCATAAATTATAAGTTTAAATTCATAAGGTAATTTATTTAAATAAGTATGCTGGTAAATAAATCAGTTGATATATATATATATATGGATAAATGTAAAATAACGTAAAACATATATTTGTATATACCTATTATTTTATAAAATAAGGTTATGTTTCTCAACAAAACATTAGTATATAATTATAGTTTTACATCTTGGTTGGTAATTAAGTTCTCATTAAAAAAAATAAGATTTTATAGATTGAATGAATAATTGTCTGATAGATACAAAATAGAACAGACCCAAATGTAAAAAGGGACATCAAAAGGGAAAATGCACAAAACCATAAAATAAAGAAGAGGCTCAATCGGAGGTTCAAGTTGTAATATGTTACTAAATTTGTTAGTACTTAGTACTTCTATTTATATATGTTTTTATTTGAACAAGTGATTTATTTAATAAATTATTCTAATGAGTATTAATTAATTTTTTAAAAAAATTTATCTATTTCTTAGACTAAAATGTTGTTACATCACATTTATTTTTAATAAGTTGTAGAGTGTAATGGTCACATATAATGCTGAAAAAATTTTAATTTTAATTTATCGTATTAATTTTTTGTTTAATTTGAACTGCATAAATAAAAAATTAAAAGTAACTATATTAAAAATAGTATAATAATTAATTTTGTCCACAAGATTAAAATAATTGATATTAAAAGTTGAAATGAAGGATGGTAAGAAATATATTCAAATATAACATAAATTAGGAAGAAAATAATTAAGTTATAATTTATAAATTAGAAGTTAGTTGAAATAACTTATAACTTACTTTAATGTATTTATGAAACTATCTTATAGTTTTTTCCGATCTCCTCATCGTGTTTAAGTCACATTAGCGAGATATGAACGTTATTCTCTATCGCTTTTAGTCTCTTATAGTTAACTATGCTATTGGTCTACGTTTCCATAAATTTTTATTCTTTTTATATTTTAAACTACTAAAATATTTTGGTTCTATTTTAATATTAATTTATTTAATTTATTTAAAACATCATAATTTTCATTTTTTAGTTTATTTAATTTTAATATTTATATTTATTAAAGTTATTATCAATCGAATGAATTTTAATTTAATTTATTTTAAATATTTATATGAATTTGTGTTAACGGTAACAATTTTAATTTAATGTATTTTTAATATTTACTAAAATTAATTAGTTAATATTAATTTTTACACTAGTCTAATTTATTTTTAATAATAATTTAATCTAACATTAGTTATATTATTAATATAACTTATTTTCAGTACATGTTAACTTTAGGATCAATTTAATTAAAATTATTATTATTTTATTTTTAATATTTATTTAAATTAACATGATTTTAGTTCACCCCAATCTTACCATTTGTGTAAATACGTTATTTAACACGGATATTATAGAAAAAAAAAATCACCAATCCTATTATTTTGTATATGCATATTATAGCTATTATTACAAAGACATACTTCATGCATTACAATTCATTATATATATATATATATATATATATATATATATATATATATATATATATATATATATATATATATATATTCAAATTCATATTTAACATATATAAATTCTCGTCTCATGTTTCATCTTCATATCCATAGAAATGAGATATATTTGTGTATGTGTCCATACTCATTTGTTCACTGTTTCAATAACAATTAATTAATTTTTATAGAAAAATTAAAAATTATGGCAAACGAAATATGATATTATGAACTATTTAATATTTAAGAGACATGTTATCTTTTTTTTCGATATTAAATATTTAGAGAGAAAGATAAGTGTATACATTTTAAATTAGAGTATAAATAAAAATTTATGACTACCAGAATATTTATTAATTTTACAAACATTAATGAAACACAATTGATAAAATTAAAATAATAGTTTCTTTTTAAATTATAAAAAGAAAAAAATATTTAAGTTTAAAAATATTTTAAAAATCATTTTACCTCTTTTCTTTATTAAATTCTAATGAAATCTCTACTATTTGAACGAAATCACATCAAGAATAAAAATTAAACTAATAACAATTAAAATTTAGCACAAGTCTTTCATATTTTGAATTTCTATATATGTTGGATGGTGATAAATAATATTCATGACAATGACATTAAATTATTATAATATAATAAACAAAATGTTTTAATGTAATTGCAGTGACACTTATGATAATGAGTTAAAACATAAAAATAAATATATATAAAAAATCTTCATAATAGTATTCTATATGATAAAAATAAATAATAAATAAAGATATTAAAGAGAAGTAAAACTAATGTAGTGTGTTATAGAAACGATTTGATACACTATTTAACAAAATTGCACAAAGAAAGATAAATGTATTATCAAGGTTGTGATAAGATAAAAAATACTTAAAAATCTAAGAAATCATTTCAAATATCAAACTAATTGAATTGTAGAGAGATAATTAAAATTGTTGTAGAAAACCAAAGTTATAAAAATAAACAAAAATAAAAAATAAAAAAGAATAAATAAGATATTACCTAATAAATGAAGTATTTATAAAGAAAATAAAAATATTCAAATGCGAAGTATAGAAACTATTTTATTCATTGTAATTAATAATAAACCATTCGAACATAATCACACAAAAATTAATAAAAAAAAACTTTTAAAATGTTAGTGAATTTCATTAACATAGCAAATAATTACAAGATATTTTGAAAGAGTACCGTAATGAGGACAAACATGGATATTGGGCTATGACAAGTATATGAAGACAAGGATTGAAGAGTTATTTGCTATCAATTTACAAAATTGAATATTATTTACACCCATATTAATCGATACAAGAATTTTAGGACAAAACAAAAATGAATTCAGACAATACATATTAGTCTCGAATTACATATAACTTAACTTCATGTTAACCCTGTCACCGCTATTTTTATTTATGAAATTTAAATTAGTTTCTATATTTAAAATGTTTAACTTCATTTACACTTCTTGTTGACATTTTTGTTTGATTTTTAGTGTCATCATTACCCAAACTGGACATTTGTATTTTATAAATATCAATCAATTGAATTAACGATCATGCCAATATTAGAACAAGACATCACTAGTTTGTCCCCTCCCCAAGATTCCAGAACTGTGGCATTAACTTTAGGCTACAACCACATGTTCGAGTTAGCAGATATTGAATCATTGTTACATGTTCAATAATACACAACATGATTTGAAAATATTTTACATTATTGAACTATGGTCGAGAAGATGAAATTATTGATGCCTCACGGGATCAGCATTTCACTGTTTTCCTGGTTTAGGTGTGCATTCTGTTCATCACAGTTCTAAACTTCTACGTTGCTCATCTCATGATCATGAGATTAAAAACATGGACTATACTATAAGACAACATATTAATTCGGAAATGTAGAAAACGATGATACCCTTATTCTGAAACGTGCTGTTTTCAATTTCTTCACACCACAAAGACTTGAAAGGACTATTGTCGGTGATAGAGATATGGTTACTATCTTCTTCTGTCATTTATTATATTTATGATTTTGTGTTTTTATGCTGCTTTTGTTTTTATGTTGGTTTGTTTTTTTGTTTCATTTGTGTTTTATCCAAAGAAAGAAATTTTTGAATTCTGATAAATAGTTGAGGAATGCAATCACTTGTTTTTCCTGAGATCGACCTGAGGAGTATTTATCTTTTTGTTTATCTAGAATGGAGTATAGAGACAAAGGATCTCACATGGTATTGTCTTAGAGATCTCTTTAAAGAATTTAATATATGTATGATTTTAATAAAACTTAATTAATTAAATTTGAGTGTATTTGTCAAAGATTTTGCAAACCCTCATTGGAAGGAGATTGTGAGCTAAAGGATTATCTTCAAAAGAAATGTGGTTAATCAAATGCTTCTTTCATTATGAACAAAGTTGGTATATATATATTTCAGATAAATAATATAATTGTCCACAAAATTATTTATATTAATTAAATTGTATTATGAAAACATGGTCTAAGTCAGCATAAAAAATTTGTGAAGTCTTCATACCTTTGACGACGGTAAAAACAGATAAAAAGGTTTGAATTACATATTGTAAAATACCTATCATTTTGATCGTAAAACTAATTTTTTAATGGAAGGAGACTGTGAGCTATAAAAGATGGAAGAAGAAAGGATTGGTGGTAGAGAAAAGCATGAAGAGATAAGATAAGAGATAAGACTTTGGTTTTCTGCTCCTCTTCTTGTCTGAACAACACACCAAAGAAGCAAAACAAAGGTGAGTGCAATCTTCCATACTTTCAGAATAAATCATATGCAACTATTTCTGATGTTTGGATTTCCATTTCAATGAATTCAACTATCTAAGACACAAAACGATAAGAAAAAATATTGTAACTTTTACAAAAAAATCAAAAATTCGAAATTCCTCATATATTTAAGTTCACATTTTGTTTTTCTTGTTTTTTTAAGCATATTTTTAATTTTTGACATCATCAAGTCGACTAAGACTAAAACAATATAGGGATAACTTGACTCAGGTTTTTTTATTGGTATTAATAAGAATTATTTTTTTATTTAAAGTTATTAGAATATTTTTTAGGAGAACACTACTATTTCTTACTCAATAGTAGTTAGACTTTTCTCTCTCAACGTCGAGGAGAGTATTTTCTTTGGAGTGCATATTAAAATTTTTTATATTTTATGAGATTTTTCTTGCAATTATAATATTTTAAAAGATAAATTTTTTAAAAGTTTTAATTGATAGATAATTTCTTCATAAATAATTATTTTTTATAAAATTATAAAATTTATAAATTTTTTTTAAATTTTTTTTGTAAAATTGTTTTACACAAAATATTTGGTAAAAAAATTGATAACAATTTATTGTAAATTATTTTTCATAACAAAATTTCTACATATTTTAAAAAAAAATAATAAAAAAATTAATAAAAAGTATGTGTTTGTTATAGTAGTATGAATTAATTTTTTTTCAATTAATGTTTATCAGGATTATTTTTTTTGTCCAATGATCTTTCTTATAATCAAGAAAGATGTTATTTTTTGTCAATAGTTTTTAGCATTTTCTTTCTAATGTTAATTGAAAAACTTTTGGCCAAACATTAATTAAGATTTTTTGTCTCAACTGAAAAAAAAATTCGGCCGAGATTAACAAAAAAATCTTTAACCATTATCATCGTATAATTTGCCTTAATCGATATCAACCTAAATAATTGTACATCAAGTGAAAATAATATCGGTTAAATCAACTGAGAAAAGGTTTTGTAAATATAACCTAAAAAAGTTTTGATATCTTTGACAAAAAAATAACATCAACTAAGATTAAACATGTTAAAATAGATTAAAATTTTTGAATCAATTCGGTTCATCGGTTCGAGTCAAATTGTTATAAAAAGAATTTATAAATTTAAGAATTAACAAAAGTAACCTGACTTATTAAGAATTCAATTGATTCATTTGAGTTGAACCTAATAAAATTGATCCGCTCACCAACTCAAACATAAATTTCTTAGATTAACAAAGGTGCTCCAAGCCAATATTGAAATATCATATTTGATCACTAGGTGGTGATTGATCTTGGATTTTTATTTGGTACTTGATCAATGGAAAGAGAATTTTCGCTTCACATGAACGGTGGCGAGGAAGAAAGAAGTTACGCGAACAACTCCTCAATCCAAGTATTATCTATATCTTCACAATATAAATTTAATAATGTTTACTATATATTTTTTTTTTCTTCTATACTGATCTACTTTCATTTTATTACAGAGAGCAATAATGCTTAAAGCCAGATTCATGCTTGAAGAAGCCATAAAGGGAATATATTGTCATTCTTCTCCAAAGTGCATGAAAGTGGCAGATTTAGGTTGTTCTGTGGGACCAAACACTCTTCTTGTAATGTCAAATATTATCGACATTGTTCATGCTACATGTATTCGTTTCAATCATGAACCACCAACATTCCAATTATATCTCAATGATTTATTTGGAAACGATTTCAACACCATCTTCAAGTCACTTCCTGATTTCTACACCAAATTGGTGCAAGATAAGGGTCACAAGTCTGGTTCATGCTTTCTCAATGCCACTCCTGGATCCTTCTATGGGAGACTCTTTCCTAGTAATTCTATAAACCTATTTCATTCTGCTAATAGTGTGCACTGGCTCTCTCAGGTTTCTCATTTTCTTCCTTAAAGCTTATTCATATGTTGTGATAAAGAAGATTAAACATGTTTGATTTGTTTTGGGTTCTTATTTATAGCTTATATGTTGATTATGTACAGGATCCATTTTTGGGATTGAGTAAGGAGGCACTTAACAAGGGAAACTGTCACATACTTACTACAAGTCCTCCATCAGTATACACAACATTCCTTAAGCAATTCCAAAAAGACTTTGAATTGTTTCTGAAATCACGTTCGGAAGAACTTGTTCCTGGAGGAGCAATGGTGTTAGTGTTACTTGTCAAAACTGAAACTCCTAGAAGAAGCCTTTGGGAAGCTGTTAGTATAACACTTACTGACATGTTCTTAGAGGTAAATAATTTTTTTTTTATTAATACTAGTGGTTGTCTCTTGGAATTAATAGCCTTTGAAATATAAGGCATATACACTACAGGGTTTGGTAGAAGAAGAAAAAATAGACTCCTTTAACATACCAACATATGAAGCAACAATGGAGGAAATAAGACACGTGATTCGAGAAGAAGGTTCATTTTTTATTCAAGAATCAGAGATTGTCATCGTGCCTTGGGATGAGGGAAGAAATGAAGATGGTGATGAGTTTTCTGTTGATGAAAATATAAGAGCTGAATTCATAGCGAGCTACGCAAGAGCTGCAATGGAACCTCTCTTAGCTGCAAAGTTTGGTACAAAAATTATGAATGAATTGTTCATTAGGTTTCGAAAGAAAGTTGTCGAACTAATGAAGGTGGAGAGATTGGAATATGCTAATTTGATGATATCTCTTACGAAAATTTGCTCATAGATGTATTCGAATAGTTCTTTTGTAGTTTAGTTTCGGTCTGGTGAAATAAAGTTAAGGATTATGAAATAGTATGGGGAATTGTTAAGGGTAAGTTGGTGTAGGACTATGCTTGAGGCTTGTTCCATGACAATTTAAGGGTACCAATATAAGAACCGAATTCATAGCGAGGTACATAAGAGCTATAATGGAACCTCTGTTATCTCCTAACTTTGGTGCAAAAATTATGAATGAATTGTTCATTAGTTTTGAAAAGAAAACTGTGCAACTAATGGAAGAGATTAGAGTACGCTAATTTGATGATATGTCTTACTAAAAATTGCTCATAGATTTGTAATACATATATAATTCTTTATAATATGTATCACTTTGGTGTGTGCCATAAATCTTTATAATAGAAGATGACGTACGCCAATAAATTATATTTCTATAAGTATATTGTTTACTAGTTGTGTTTATTTATTTATTTATTTATTTATGTTTGTGTAAGTTATTTTTAGTTAAAAAATGGATAGTAAATGCATTAAAATTAATTATTTAAGAAATTATGGATATTTACAAAAGAGGAGCAAAGTTGGCATGCGGACACTTTTAATATACTAATCGCAATTAAAAAAGAATTTGAATGAACGTCAATTTGTACAAGTCACGTGGACACTTGGCCATTTTTATACATGTTACATGCCAATTCCTTGTATTTTTATTTAAAATTTTGTGCAAGTTTTATATGTCAAATATCAAATTTTTATTATATGTTAAATATGACATTTTTATGATGTTAAGTGCCATGTTAATGTCACGTGAAAAATTAGTAACATGTGTCATCAGTATCATATAATGTTAGTGTCACGTGAAAAATTAGTGACATGTTACATTAATGTCAATTTCACATGATAATATTTTAAATTCAAATCAGTTTACATATTTGAAAATTTGACTCAATTGAATATTTCTTTTTAAATGAAGCGATATGGTTTCCGGGACCAAATTAGTCATTAATCCTAATTTCAACTTAAATATATATCTATATATCAAAATTATCTTTTATATCAAAATAATAAAGACCAAATTACTCCATGGTCCATCTTCATCTAATTATACATCCTCGTCAACCCGTTCACATAACTTATTTAATTATTAATTTTTGTTTCACCTACATCATACCCCAAAGACTTCCTTGTGCCTCTTATTTAAATCATTTTTCAATAACTACATCATTTTCCAAAGATAAGCCTTGGTCCAGAAAGATCCTTTCGTTCCTTAAAAATCAAATTTTATGTTCTGATTTAAATTTTGCTGGTGGGAGGGTCGTAACCTTATTTAATGCATTCATTGTGGGAGTTGAATTGAATCCAATCCTTTTCTGTATATATGTATGTGTGAGAGAAAGATATTCATATAGATCATGGCTTCATTTCGTGCATCAAATGGAACAGAACTTTTGGTTCACATGAATGGTGGCAAAGGGGAGAGCAGTTATGCAAATAACAGTTCGCTTCAAGTACCATCTTCTATCTTCATATTAAATTGTTTCATTTTCTTCTATATTCATCTAACTTTCATTTTAACTTCATTGTTGCAGAAAAACCTAATGCTTAAAGCCAAACACATGCTTGAAGAAACTATAATGAAACTCGATTGTCATTTTTCTCCGAACTGCATGAAAGTGGCAGATTTAGGTTGCTCAGTGGGACCAAATACACTACTTTTAATATCAAATGTTGTTAGCATTGTTGATACTGCATGCACTCGCTTAAACCGAGAACCACCTACGTTCCAATTTTATCTCAATGATTTATTTGAAAATGATTTCAATACCACCTTCAAGTCACTTCCTGATTTTTATACAAAACTGCTACAAAATGAAGGAAACAGGTCTGCTTCATGCTTTATTAATGCCACACCTGGATCCTTCTATGGAAGGCTCTTTCCCAGTAATTCCATAAACCTTTTTCATTCCTCCAACAGTCTTCACTGGCTTTCTCAGGTTAGATAAATAAGTTCACTCTTTCTTCTCCTCTAAGTCGACCAAAACCATTTTTGTCTTAGGTTTGTTTTTGTTTCATCTCATATTTTTGTCGTAGGATCCATTATTGGGGTGTAAGGATGTAGCATCCCTTAACAAGGGTCATTGTCATATAGTTAGCACAAGCCCTCCTGAGGTACACAAAGCTTACCTTAAGCAGTATCAACAAGACTTCAAATTGTTTCTGAAATCACGTTCTGAGGAACTTGTGCCTGGAGGAGCAATGATCTTGTTGTTCCTTGGTAATCAGGAAAATCCTAGAATAACAGGTTGGGAAATGATTAGTCTAATACTCAATGAGATGTTCTTGGAGGTAAAAAAAAAAACAGTTTTTTATTTTTATTTTATTAATTACTATAAGGGTATCTCTTCAAACAAATATTAGGTCTATATGTGTTACAGTTTATAATAAATAAAAAAATGCAGGGTATGATTGAAGAAGAAAAATTGGAGTCCTTCAACATACCAGTGTATGAACCTACTGTTGAAGAACTCAGAAATGTGATTCAGGAAGAAGGGTCGTTTTTCATTCAACGATTGGAGATTTTAATCTTACCTTGGGATGACGGCATGAGTGAAGGGAGTGATGATATAAAAGCAGAACTAATGGCGAAGCATGTAAGAGCGATTATGGAGCCTCTAATGTCTACAAAGTTTGGTGCAGAAGTTATAACTGAAGTGTTCGTGAGGTATCAGAAGAAAGTTGTGCAACTAATGGAGGTGGAGAAGGAGAAATTGGAGTTTGCTACTTTAATGATATCTATGACAAAAAATGCTTGAAGTGGTGTTTCAATACATTTTCCCAGTTAATAAAGTTATGTTATGTTTGGTTGTTCCTTAAAAGATATCTGTTATTGTTGTATGCAAACAAGAATATTGTAACAACAGTGATAAATCAAAAAGGTGAAAATGTTTTCGTTGATCATGAAACCAAACATTATGTTTGATACATATATTACTTAAACAAATCGAACACGATCCTACCACCTAACTGGTATGGGTCACCTGTGTAACATAATTACAAAAATAAAAAATAAACATATCCAAGGTATGGGCCATTCATTATTAGAAATCACCAACATTTACAGAACATTATATATATATATATATATATATATATATATATATATATATATATATATATATATATATATATATATATATATATATAAAAAT
>Ga0214544_1008731_pt1 | contig 16538 bp, 15 predicted proteins | sample CNSS3metaG_FD_160074 | JGI IMG/M metagenome (GOLD analysis project Ga0214544, IMG submission 160074) | Root nodule microbial communities from cowpea collected in UCLA plant growth center, Los Angeles, California, USA - CNSS3 | ecosystem: Host-associated > Plants > Roots > Nodule | place: USA...
TGTTTATAAAAAAATTATATATATATATATATATATATATATATATATATATATATATATATATATATATATATATATATATATATATAAAAGGTAAAAGAAATTGACTTTGAAACATCAAGTATATTTTATTTCTGATACTTTAATTTACTTTTTTTTTATCATTTTTAACTCATCACTTTAATTACTATTAAATTACTTAATTACTATTAAATTACTTATTTTGGTTCATTTTATTGATGTGATATAATAATCTAATAATAATTAAAATAATAAATTAAAAATAATAAAAAAAGAAAGTTAACATATTATTATCCATTTCAAAATTCACTATTAAGTTTGATTGATCCCTAGAAAGGACCTGGGAGATGGTGTGCAACCCTTCATGTGTTACAGCTAGCATGCATCAAGCCCCTCAAAATAACATTTTCACAGAATATGAAAAAAAGGAGTTGTTTAATAGATATATTTTGAGTGACTCAAATAAGAAAGCTTTCGCTAAATCTTTATTGCATAGCACATCACATGATGTACTTTAACACCAAACCTTACAATCAACAGAACCATAAGAGGAACAAATATAGATCAACTTCCTTAGAAATGAAATTTCCCTTTTATGAGAGCAATATTAAAGATTGTATGAATCATCCTTCTTCATTACTCTGAAAGTGACATTTTTACCATATAAGAAAATATGGGAAGGGTTGAATAGATGAGTTTGAATGCCCCAATCGAGTAGTATTATGCAAAGATAATGTGCTTTAGTTTCACAACCAACCTCAAAAATAAATGTACATGGTGAACAAAATTAGCTTCTTTAGATTATTTAGGTTAGGTTAGAAATTTAAGAGTGAAATCTAAATCTCATATTAAATAAAAGTAAATAATTGAACACAATTTAATAATAAAAGTAAATTGTTCAAGGAAAGGATGTCATAATATTTTTATCTTGATAAAAATAAGTATGAATTAAAATTTAAAAATGATTAATAAAAAATAATTAATTTATAAAATTGAAAATGACATTTAAATTTATTTTTGTTAATGACATGTCATTCACATCAAATTGTTTTCGATTTTCAATTCTTTGAAAATTTTTATTTGGTGAATTATTTGAAAAGTTATTGATCATGTATAATGGTTTGTATAATCCTATAAGTTAATTTTTGTTTGATTTGTTGGGTTGCAGGTACACGAAATTTGAAGGGGTAGGGAAAGCTTTGATGGAGTTTCTTGTAGTCTAAAATTTTTGGTATCTTTAGTTTTAAGGGATCGAAGATTCTCAAATACACTCTGAAGTAAGCTGCATTCGAAGAGAAGGTTAGTAGAAAGTTTCCATTTTTGGGTTTGGGGCGTGTAATTCCATTTTTATTGTTGGGAGTTCTGATTGTATTTGGTAACTTGGGGCAAAATGTGCATTGTGCAGAGAAAGATAATCCCTTTCGGACTTAGGGTTTAGACAGGGTATGCTTAGGTATTGTACGTTGTGGGAAGTTTATAATGGTGAGTTGTTACTTTTGTACGTTGAGTTTGCAGTTTAAGGAGGAGAAATTGTACGTGATTATAAACATTTAGGTTTATTTGCCTTATGTTTTACTTTTCACAATATGTTGGAACTGACCCTGTTGCCCTTTGCAGTGAAGCTACTTTGTGGTGCATTAGGGAGAAATGGATATAATTAGATGATGTCTCTCACAATTTTCAGTGAATCAAAGATTGATAAAGAACTTTTGCTGTCCACATGTGTGAGTATGATGATGAACAAATATTTCTCATATATTTAATCTTAAGTATGTAACAGAGATGGAAATACAACATGGTTCAGCAGATATAAAAGTTATTTTGTTTCTTTTCACCATTCTTCTCTTTTCATGTTATGGTTCTCTCTTATGCTTTTGTAGTTTAAAGGAACACTGTTACCAGGACACACGTAAAAACATCGATCATAACGACCGTGAGAATCATCATAATCATAGTTTTAACAAGTGCTGGTTTTGCAAATGTCATCATATTGATTTTCAACCCAATAGCAGCTAACAAATGTTGATCCAAGTTCAAGTCATATGAGAAAAGAACCATTTTCCTGTTTCCTTTAACTGTTCACGAGCTTTCCAAGGAAGCAAGACAATCTTCAATCTGAGAGGTGAAGGATGAGAGAAGCTCTGCTCCAGTCTTGATTGAATTGCAGGTACACAATACTTGAGAGGGTAGGGGAAGCTTTGATAGAGTTTGATGTATTAATCTTGAATTTTTTGTATCTTTAGTTTTAAGGGATTGAATACGCTCAACTAGAGTCTGAAGTAAGGTGCAATCACAAAGGTTTACAATCTGAAGAGACAAGGGAAGGTTGGGTGGAATTTGAAGTGAATAGCATGCGGAGACATTTAAAGTTGAAAGCAACGGTGGAAGCTCTGGTAGACTCTCAAGTGACACGCAAAAGGAAGTATTTAGAGTTTGAAGGGAAAGAGGAAGGTTGGGTAGAGTTTTGAGTGATTTTGAGAACGAGACATCTAAAGTTGTTAGGAAAGGGGGAAGCTCTGCTATATTTTCAAGCTTCTCGCAACCACGCATGTATAGAAACTTCAATTCACTGTTTCTCCAAAGTGAAGAATGCAACCTCCTCTCAGAATTGCTTGGAAGTATGGCCAAGGAGATGCAGCTATTAAGATCCAATATCTGAAGCTTTGGCAGAGAGAAAATAGATGAATGCAGGCTTCTCAAACTAGAACAACCACTGAGGTACAGTTCTTCAAGTCTTATGGCTCCTGATAAATCTGGAAGCTCCTTTAACTTCATGGCCCAATGGAGAATAAGTCTTTTCAAATTCGCTAGATTCTGTAATAAAATGAAAAGAAACGAAGATGTCACATGAATTTACCTTTATAACAGTGAGACTCATGTATTTACCTTCACTCCATCCCACAGCTTTCTCAATCTGCTCTTTCTAAATTCCAATATAACAAGTTTTTCAGCATTAAAACTCTCTGGCAAGGACTTCATAGGGAATTCCTCCCAACAGACAAGTCTTAGTTCAGTGGCCAAAAAGTGAGCTCCTTCACCAAGAATAACTTGGTGGTAAGCATTTCCATCTACCCCCGAAATTTCCAGAAATTTTAATTTTCTCAAAGCAAATATTTGAGGATTTAACATTTGCTTCTTAGTTGATGTTGTTGGGTTATCAGATGTCAATTGAACATGCATGCTTCTAATGGCCTCACTAACCTGTCATCAACCCAGAAAAAAAATTTCAAACATCAAAAAGGCCACACATTTCTCACTTAATAGAAACCAAACCTTAATTAGGAGCAAGATATTGTATTTAATGAGGCTTTAACCTTTTCATTTTTCAAAGCTTCACTGATGTCATTAGGATCCCACAACCGACTGCGCCTTCCAGGATCTTCAACACACTCATGGCGAACAATCTCCCAAGCCATTTCTTGTAAACTATCATGCATTGATACAGTATTGTCCTCTGAGATTGTTATGAGAGCTTTGTCTTCCAGTCTTCTTAACTCAAAAGCCACTGAATTATCACTTTCATTGTCTTTCAATAAACATTTCAGATCACCCACCTGCACTGGTACAAGCATTCTAAGAAAGAAACATGCCAAATCTAGAAACATTTGTTGCTCTTTGCGATCTAAGCTGTCATAACTCAGTTTCATTACATCATAAACTTCTCTTGGAGGCATTGTTTTTAGCTTGCCCAACAAACTTTCCCATTCTTCCTTATTTCTTCCTTGAAGAAGATGAGCCAAAACTTTAACAACTAATGGATTGCCTTTCGCATAATCGACTACCAATTTTGATATCTCACCGTATTCCTTTGCCTCATTACTTTCACTAAAGGCATTCAAGTTGAAAAGTTCAAGTGCTTCGTCAGAACTAAATTCTTTCACCTTGTATGTCTTACTGACTCTGTTAATCCTAAGCACTTGCTCATCCCGAGTTGTCACAATCACTGTACTACCCATACCAAAATTTTCAAGACTTCCCAACAGTTTTTCTATGTGATCTGAATCATTCACATCGTCAAGAACAACAAGAACCTTCATACAACCAATTCTCCTAACAATATTTTCAGGCAAGGAATTTGGAGTGTCAATATCCACTTCATGTCCTAACAGTCTAGAAAACATAATTTTCTTCAAATGAATTAGTCCATGTTTGTTTGATTGATCTCTTTCATTGGCTAAGAAGTAAGATCCTTGATATTGAGATCGTAGTCTATGAAATACTACTTCTGCTAGGGTTGTCTTACCAATACCGCCCATACCCCAAATTCCAATGAGATGAGTGGCTTTTGGTTCATCACTTATCCATGATTTCAAAGTAGCAATTTTTTCATCGATTCCAACGAGTCCTTTTGTGTTAACTTGGTGTTTATCCAACCTCTTCAGAACAAGATCCACAATTTCTTTAACCACCTCAGCATCATTTCTATACGACACAATAAAGAGACATGAAGTGTGGGTTAAAATCGATGTCGTTGATTGGTTCTATTACTAGTGTGTAACCCATATGTACAAGCTTCTTGTTTGGCTGTGAAATAATTATTTATATTTTGATACGTTCTCATACGAATTTTCAATAGGAAAGGAAATCAAGGGAAGTTACTATGAAATGTGATGAAAGATATACTTGGTGTCGGTGTTGGTTCAAACATATAGCACTACATTTGGCAATTTAAGAAACCATGTTATGATAACAACATGCATGATGCATATAGCTAAAAAAACAACTAGAAATTATGGAACAATTATAACAAAAATGAGCTTACCGAAATTTGGAGGATTCAATTCCAGATAAATCAGCAGATTTTTTCAAAGCATCTTTCCACATTTGCACCTGACTCGTATAGTTTAGTCGATGGTTAGCAAAGGCATTTTCGTAACTTCCAGATTGATGTCTTACATCTGTGGGTGCCACTTTGTAGAAAACAGGAATTACAATCCGTTCATATTTCTCTTTACATTCAACTATTTTCAGAATTTCTTCTAAACACCAACGAGAAGAAGCATAATCTGGTGAGAAGATGATCAACGAAATGGCTGATCTTTCAATGGCTGCAACAAGTGATGGCCATATTTCTTCTCCGCTCTCAAGTTTATCATCTACGAAGCCATTTATTTTCTTCTTGTCAAATGCCTCAGTCAGATGGCTAAGAAACCCGTCACGGATTTCCTTGCCCCTAAAACTAACAAAAACATCGTACTTTATTTCTGGAACGTTGCTGTCTGACATGGTTTCTCCTCTTCACGTTTATATTTTTGAAATAAAACAACACGGGTGAAAAATAAAGAAGGAACAAAGAGATAACTGAAGAGAATGGTGTTGAATAAGGTGGCTTAAATAGACTTATATCAAATTGGAGGTGTCTTGGCTGCATCGTATAATGTTTTTTTAAGTTTACTGATATTGTCTGTTGTTTAGAATTTGAGACTGACACTAATTATTTGATGCGTTCAAACTCATGTGTTCACTTGTTCTTATTGTCTATTTGATATTTGCGAGTTAAATAGTTTGGAAATTTGTATCTTTGCATAACCTTCTCATTGTATTCATCAATTTAAGTACTCTGAAAAGGACATTTTGGCTATGTAGGGAGAAAACGGGTACTTGATAAAAAAATTGGATTCTTGCTAAATTTTTGTTGCCGTCCATTTGTTTTTTTCCTCTAGAATATATTAATATGCATTGATTTTGATGTTTTTGAAATATATTAATAACTTTTTAACATATCAAAATAAATATATTTTAAAGTCGCAAAAGAAGAACTTCAAATGTCCATGTAAGAGTATGATAAATTTAACCATTTGATCATTATCATAGTCTCATCATACTCAATTCTGTGACTTATGAGTTACAAAACCTTAAAAATTGTTCTTACAACGCAAAGTGATCAACATTCGTTTAAATAAAAATACCTGGAACATTATGAGGCACAACCCAGATCCATTTGTTTAATGAAATTGAGACACTGATTCTCACAATTCAATTTGCTGAGTGTTATACGCTGAGATGCTTACTCCAAATCCTTTTAAAACCTCCTGCGGCAATTCATGATAATTATCATAGAACTCGATTCGTGCCCCTACTGTAACATTGATTTTAAATCTCTTTTGTTCTCTGGCTATGTTATTTAAGGTGACAGAACATCTTTGGTCGAACATCACACACACGTGATATGACCAATCTGAATAATAATCTGTGTAGATTTTGACACTGCCTATTTTACCTTCACCAACATCAACATTGCTTATAGTGATGTTAAATTCAAGTCTGCCAGTGATATCTGTTTCATGGAACTTATTAAGGACGAAGCAAAAAATGAAGCCAAATAATTCGAAAGGTGAAGCAGAAGAAAGATCGATTATTATATCACCATTTGTTTCCGTGTGCTTGAACCACGCTGGAACACTGCTTCCTGGGTACACGTAAACACCTTGATAAGAATGATAATTATATTCATAATCATTGTAAAATTCATGTTCTTGACTTGGTGTAGGGAGAGGCTGGTTTGCAAGTTCCATGAGATTCACTTCTGCATTCACCACAATAGCCTCCGCAGAACTTTCATCCAAGTTCCTGCAATTCCAGAAAAGATACCGCTTCTTGTTTTCCGTTAATTGTTCATCAGCTGTTGAATGAAACGACACAGTCTCCAATGATTTGCAGTCAACAGCATTTAGAGTTTTAAGAGACGATGGAAGCTTTGGCAGATTCTGAAGTGAATTGCACTTGCTGACTTCTAGGGTTTTAAGGGACGGAGGAAGCTCTGGTATTGTTCGAAGCTTGTTGCAATTGTTCATGTCTAGATGTTGCAGTTGAGTGAGATTTTTGAAGGAAGAAGGTAACATCTCAATGTCACTTCTCGTTAGATGCAGCGATTTAAGCTTGCTGTGGCATTCAAACGATGAAGGAAGTACTTTGACCTTTGTAAACCCTAATCTCAGTTCTTTCATATTCTGTGATATCAGTGAAAACTCCCTTAGATTGTTGCAAAAATCAAGGTTGAGATAACTGAAGTTGCAAAACTGAGAATTGCTTGTAAGTAGGGTTAGAGACTCGCAGCCCCAAAGGTCAATACTTTCGAGTTTGGGCAGAGAGAAAATAGACGAATCCACACTAGTCAACATAGAACAACCCAAGAGGACCAGAACTTCAAGATTTGTTGCTTGTGATAAATCTGGCAGCTTTTTCAATTCCTTGGAGTGCATAAGGTCAAGCTCTTTCAAATTCACCAGATTCTGCAAAACAGTGAAACAAAATGAAGATATCTCAGGTGAAGTTAACTGAAAATAATTACATGGTAGCACACAAATTTATACCTTCAGTCCCTCCCAAAGTTTTTCCATTCTTCCGTGTTGTAACTTCAATATCACAAGTTTATCCGTTGAAAAATTCTCTGGCAAGGATTTCAGTGGATAATGCAACCCACAAAGAAATCTAAGTTCGGTTTCCAAAAATTGAAGCTCTTCAGCAAGGGGATAAACTTGATCAAACAAATCATCATTATTTTCCACAGAAATTTCTAGAAACTGTAGTCTGCTGCTCATCTCAGCAAATATACCAGGGATTAGCTTTTTCTTCCCAGTTGTTGGCAAGTGGATTCGTAAGCTTCTAATGGCACAAAGACACTGCCATCAATGTAAGAGAAACAAAATTATTGCATGTTTGAAGAAAACTATAAAATGTTATTCAAAAGATGTTATATATATGTACTTAGACTTTAACCTTGTCATTTTTCAATGCTTTGTAAACGTCATCATTTGGATCCAACAACCAAGTGCTGCTTCCAGGTTTTCTAGATTCTTGATGAACAATCTCCCAAGCCATTTCTTGTAAAGCATCATGCATAGAAACAAAGTTATCATCAAAGGAAGTTATAAGAGCTTTATCTTTCAGCCTTTCTAACCCTACAACTATTGTATCATCATTTTCATCCTCTTTCAGTAAATACTTTAGATCACCAGCGTTTACCCTTACATGGGATCCAAGAAAGAAACATGCCAGGTCTAAGAATATTTGCTTTTCTTTGCGATCTAGACCATTATAACTGAGTTTCATCACGTCATAAACTTCTGTAAGAGACATTTTCTTAAGCTTGTGTAACTCACTTTCCCATACTTGCCTGTTTCTTCCACAAAGAAGACGAGCTAAAACTTTAACAACTAATGGAATGCCATGAGCGTAATCGACCACCCTCTGCGATAGCTCATTGAACTCCATCTCATGATCACTTTGGTTAAAGGCAATCAAATTGAAAAGTTCAAGAGCTTCCTTTGAACTGAATTCATTGACCTGGTAGATCTTATCGACTTTGTTGGCCTTCAACACTTGCTTATCTCTAGTTGTTACAATTATTCTTGTACCCGATCCAAAATTATCAAGAGTTCCAAGTAACTTTTCTGTGTGATCTAAATCATTCACATCATCAAGAACAATAAGAACCTTCATACAACTAATTCTCCTTAGAATCTCCTGAGGCAACGAAGTTGGTGTGTCAATTTTCACGGCATGTCCTAATAGTGCAGAAAACATTTCATTTTTCAAAGAAATTATTCCATGCCTGTGTGATTGTTCTTTTTCATTGGCTAAAAAGTAACAACCTTCATATTCAGAACGTAGTTTATTAAATACTTGTTCCGCAAGGGTTGTCTTGCCAATACCAGCCATACCCCAAATTCCAATGAAAGTGGTGTCCTCTGGGTCCTTGCGTATCAACAGCTCTACCTCTACGATTTTTTCTTCAATTCCTACAAGCCCTTTTGACTGAATGAAGGGTTTAACCAGTCTCGTCATCACACTTTTAAAAATACTTTTAACAACTTGGGCATCATCTCTGCGTGACACAAACAGAGAGATGTTTTAGTAGAAATGATGATGACTACTAAAAAAAACTCATTTTTTACCAATTTTGTGTTGAAAAATTTTTCATAAAAAATAGTTACAAATTTTGTTGTGAAAAAAACTTTACAAGAAATTATTACCAATTTTTTTTTTCAAAATATTTTGTATTTTTCACAACAATTTTTGTAGGAAATACTTGTTAATTTTATAATTTTGTAGGAAATAATTATCCACAAAGTAATTACCTATCAATTAAGATACTTAGAAAAAATGGCAAAAAAAAGTCATTTCTTGCAAAATTTTTTAACAAATTTGCAAGAAAAATTTCATGTAATATGAGAGTTTCTAGTAGTGGATCATGAATATTGCAAAATTACACCACTTTTAACTCAAAATTTGAAAACACTAAATTTATAGGTCTTTTTTCTTATATAGTATTTGACTTGTTATTTCTACTCAATATAAAACTTAGACTTAGAGGTGTCAATTTGGCCCCTAGCCCACAGGTCAACCCTCACCCACTCTTCATTAAGCCCCCTTTTAGGGGGTCCCAAATGAGGGGTCAAAAAAGAGTCCCAGCCCACAAAGCCCCCTCTCTAGTGGGTTAGAGCCAGTGCTAAGATGGGTTAGGCCCCTTTAAATAATACTACATTAAGCCAAAGTTAAAGATCAAGCCGAGCGACCCAGACGGGTCCGTAGACCTAGACAGGTCGTCGGACCTGGACGGACCCGAAGACCCGGACGAATCTTAAGATCCGAACAAGTCCGACGACAAGGACGAACTCGACGACCAGGACAAGCGCGAAGACCCCAGACTGGCCCAACAAACTGGACAAGCCTGAAAACCCATACGTGCTCGGAAAAGCACGATGACTGGGACTGGCCCGACGATCCGGATGAACTTGACAATCCGGACGAGTCCGATGACACAAACAATCCCGAAAACCCGGACGGACTCGACGATCCGAACGGGCCCGATGATCCGGATGGGCACCACGATCCAGACAGGCCTGATGATCCAGACGGGCTTGACAATCAGGACAAGCACGACGACCTGGACAACCCAGACGACCCGGACGTTCCCGACGAGCCGAACAGGCCCGAAGAGCCGGACGACTGGATGAGCACGACGAGTAAGATGAGCCTGACGATCCAGATAGACACGACGAGATGGACGAGCCCGACGATCCAGACGGGCTCAACAACTCAGACAAGCATGACGATTAGAACGAGCCCGACGACCTGGACTTACCCGACGACCCGGACGAGAACAATGACCAGGACGAGCCCGACGACCTAGATAGGTTCGATGATTCGAACAGGGCCAACAATCCTGACAGGCCCGATGATCTGGACGGGTCCGACGGTCTGAACGTTCCAAACGACCTGGACAAGCACGACACCCCAGACAGGCCCGTCTAGATCGTCGTGCCTGGACGGGCCCATCAAGGTCGTAGTGCTAGTCTTGGTCATCAAACTCGTTTGGATCGTCGGACTCGTCTTGATCATCGGGCTTGTCCGGTTCGTCGGACTCATTTAGGTTGTTTTCTTATATAGTATTTTGACTTGTTATTTCTAGTCAATGTAAAACTTAGACTCATACTTATTTTATTTTCAATAATTTCTCCCTTTTTCTTTATATATTTTTCTAGAAGTGTAAATTCTATTTTTTAACTAGTGTAAATTCTAGAATCCTTGCCAGAGAAATTTTCTGCAGAAAAACTTGTAATCTTGAGATTGCCACACACTAGAATGGAAAAACATTGGCTTGGAGTTAAGGTAAAATGAGTCTCACTAGTATCATTTTTTTCTTCTTTATTTGAGAAATAAGAAATTAAGTAATCAAGCTAGTGTAATATCTTCATTTTTTTCAACTTCTATTACAGAATCTGGTGAATTTGAAAGAACTTGACCTTTCTAAATCCAAGAAGTTAAAGGGGTTGCCAAATTTATCAAAAGCCATAAATCTTGAAGTGTTGATTCTCAGGAGTTGTTCCACGTTGAGTAGTGTTCACCCATCTATTTTCTCTCTGCCTAAACTTGAGAAGTTGGACCTTCAGAGATGCGAGTCCTTTACAGTACTTGCAAGCTGTTCCAATTTGCATGGCCTCAGTTATCTCAACCTTGATTTTTGTGAGAATCTAATGAGATTCTCACTGATTTCAGACAATATGAAAGAACTCGGATTGAGATGTTCAAAGGTGAAAGCACTTCCTCCATCATTTGGACACCAAAGAAAGCTTGAATTGCTTCATCTGGAAGAAGTGGCATCGAGAGGTTACCTTCTCTGAAAAATCTCACTCAACTTCTACATTTAGATGTATGCTTTTGTGATAAGCTTCAAACAATAGCTGAGCTTCCACCGTTCCTTGAGAATCTGAATGTGCAATATTGCACTTTACTTCAAACTATACCAAAGCTTCCGTCATCACTTAAAACTCTAAATACTGAAGCCTGCACTTCACTTGAGACTCTACCAGAGCTTCCTCCATCCATTGAAATCCTTAACGTTGAATCATGCTCTTCACTTGGGACAATACCAGAGCTTCCTCCAAGTCTTCAAACTTTAAATGTCCAATGTTGCCATTTACTTCGAACTATACCAAAGCTTCCCACATGCCTTAAAACTCTATACACCAAAAACTGCATTTCCCTTCAGAATCTACCTCAACTTCCCCCACTCCTTGAAACTCTAAATGCTACATACTGCAAATCATTGAAAAGTGTTATGCTTCCTACAGAAAAAGCTGGAAAACTAAAGGAAAACATGGTGAAAAAGGTTCTTTTCTGGAATTGCTCAAACTTGGATAAACATTCTTTAGAATCTATACGGTCAAATATGAAAACCAACATGGAGAAATTTGTTGCAAACCATCCATCTACACCAGATCACAATCATGTTGAAAATTACAGTGATTATGAATATAATTATCATTCTTATCAGGCTGTGTACGCGTATCCAGGAAGCAATTTTCCAGAGTGGTTGAAGTATAAGACAACAGAAGATTATATTATAATTGATCTCCCTTCTACTATGATTTCCTCCCTGGCTGGCTTCATTTTCTGCTTTGTCCTTGGTGAGTTCAAACACACAGACATAATTAGAAGAGTTGAATTCAAGATCACTATAAGTGATGGTGGTGGTAAGGATGAAGGTGAAAGGGAGAGTGTGAGAATGTACATGGATTACTGGGATGACACATTTGTAACAGACAACATATGTGTGATGTACGACCAAAGATGTTCCGACTTCCTACACAGCATATCCAGAAAACTAACAAGCTTTAAAATTACAATGGAAGCACGAATCTCCTTTGATGAAACTTATTATGTAGTGTTGCAGAAGGTCTTAAAAGGATTTGGAGTTAGTCCAATTTCGTTCGACAAATTGTGAAGCTCAAATTATAAGTTTCGTTAAACAAAAGGAGTTGGGTTGTGCTTCATATTATCCCAGGTAATTTCTTCTTGTGGTTTGTGATTAAATTTTGTCTGTACAACAACGTAATTGGTATTACATTCATTCAAGTTACTTACACGAGTTTTTATATTCATAATGATTATTTGAAAACGTATCAGTATCTAAGCATACTCAAAACTAAGGAAGGTGCTGGTATTATTAGTTAGGAACAGTTCAATTCATAAATAGTGTTTATAGGATGTTTCTAGTCCTATTTAACGTTAGAAATGTAAATTAATATCACAATGCAAATCCAAAGTTAAGGAAAAAACAAATTTAAATGATCGTTGCAAAATTCGAATAAGATGGTATGCTTTTAATTTCATGAATTGAACTTCAAGAGTTAAATTAATTATTCACAGGTGAAGAATGAAGAACTCAAGAGAGAAATATGAAAAGAAAATTCTGAAATTTCGAAAAAAAAAACAGGAAAAGACAATTTCTAAAATTGAAAAGTTACACAAATGAATTCATTCGATCGAATTAACGCTCATTTAGTCTATATATGAGCTCTCTAGTCACCTATACATGTGGGTTTAATTACGAGTTCTAATTAAAAAGTCCAAACTAAAACTAGGAAGTAGCACAGAAGATGAGAAAAAGTTACATTTAATCTCAATAAGAGGAGGTCAGTCACTCATGATAATGATAATATTTCTTTTTACAATAGCCTGGAGTTGTGAGCAAAAGATTGAGATTTGAATCTTTTTATTACTTGATCCCAAACCTTCTTCTTCACCTCTCTAGCGTTCCTCTCTCTATTCTCTCTTTTAGTGCTATCTTCCAATAGTCCCTTTCAATTAGAATAACTCTATTTATAAAAGAAAAAAACTCATGCTCAGCACGAGTGCAGAGGTTTCCTATGTTAGGTAAACTTAAATGTAGGTAGTTGGAAGTTGCTGTATTAATTGTCTAGGAGATTGTAAAAGGTTGAGAGTGGGTCTAGCTATGATTAAGCATGCAATAGAGTTCATTAATTGTGAGTTAGGTAGTAGTTATATTTAATGAATGTAGTTGAAGGGTTATGTCCAAAGGCCTATAAAAGGACCATGTAGTGCTTCATTTCAATACACAACAAATCTGAATACAAATAGTGTTTATCCAGAGAGACTTGTTTGTCAACAAATTGGCATCAGAGCTTTAGAGTCTGAGAGTCTGAGTGTTTGAGTGAGTTAGAGAGTTTGATCGAGATGGCCAGCTTAGCTAACATCATGCCCCTGCCGAAGTTATCAAAAGGCGTCAACTATGATAACTGGAGCCTGCAGATGAAGGCTCTCCTTGGTTCCCAAGAAGTATGGGAGGTGGTCGAAAATGGGCACCAAGAACCAGAGGATATTGGAGAAATGACGATAGCCCAGATTGCTATGTTAAAAGCAACACGAGCAAAGGACAAAACGGCTTTGTACGTGCTGTACCGAGTTGTTGATGAGTCTGGCTTTGAGAAGATAGCAAATGTTATGTCTTCAAAAGAAGCGTGGGATATTCTTGAGAAGGCATACAAAGGGAATAACCGTGTGAAGCAAGTTCGACTTCAAACTTTTAGAGGCGAGCTTGAAAGGATGAGGATGAAGGAAGATGAAGGGGTTGCCGAATACGTCTCCCGAGTTGAGACCGTAGCGAATCATCTCGGTAGAAATGGAGAGACGCTGCCCGCTTACCGAGTGGTGGAGAAAATCTTGAGGTCATTAACCGACGACTTCGAGAATATAGTTTGCGCAATAGAGGAATCCAAGGATTTAACAACACTCTCGGTGGAAGAGCTTGTTGGGTCACTTGAAGCGCATGAGCAGCGGAGAAGGAAGAAGAAGGAGGAGTCCCTTGATCAAGCACTCCAAGCAAAGGCAACCATTAGGGAGAAAAAGATTCCTTATACTCAGAACACTCGAGGCCGAGGTGGTAGAGGCAGAGGAGGATATGAAAGAGGTCAAGAACAGGTCGGCCAACAAAACTGGCGTGGCAGAGGACAAGGTGGAGGTCGTGGTGGTAGAGGCCGAGGAGGTCATTCGAACAACTCAGGAGTTAAGTGCTTCAAATGTGGTAAGTACGATCATTTTGCTAAAGACTGCTACTCAGGAGTCAAATGTTACAATTGTGGGAAGGTTGAACATTTCGCGAAGGACTGCCGATCTGAAAGCAAGAAGGAAACGAACTTCCTTTCTGAGGATGCTGAGGAAGAAGGAATATTGATGATGTCTAGGAGATCAGGTGCCGAGCTAAGTTCGAGCTGTTCTGACAACTCAGTTTGGTATGTTGATACAGGAGCAAGCAACCACATGTGCGGGGACGAGAATCTTTTTAAGGAGCTCACAAAAGTTGACGCTGGACACGTATCATTTGGAGATGCATCAAAGGTGGCAGTAAAAGGCCGGGTACAATCTGGTACCTGCAGAAGAACAACCGAGTTGGAGAAATCAAAGATGTGTACTATGTACCCGATCTGAAGAGCAACGTATTGAGCATAGGCCAGTTAATGGAGAAAGGCTACTCGGTTCTGATGAAAGACCGAGTACTATAATTGAAAGACAAGTCAGATCGATTGATTGCCCGAGTAGAGATGAAGAAGAACATGTTGTACAAGCTGGACTTGAAAATAGTCTAAGAGAGGTGCTTGAAACTTGATGTGAAGGATGAAGCTATGATGTGGCACTTCCGGTTTGGCCACTTGCATTTTGCTGGACTAGTCGAGTTGGTGAAAAAGGAGATGGTGTGAGGACTCCCGACGGTGGAGTTTGAAAAGAAATTTTGTGAAGAGTGCGTGCTCAGGAAGCATCCAAGGACCTCATTTTCGAGGACTGCCGAGTACCGGGCAAAGGAACAACTCAGATTAATTCACACAGACATTTGTGGACCAATTACCCATGAATCTTACAGTGGGAAAAGGTATTTCATTTATTTCATAGATGATTTTTCAAGAAAAACATGGGTGTATTTTTTGAAGGAGAAATCCGAGGTGTTCCAAGTGTTTAAAAGGTTCAAAGCAATGGTTGAAAAGGAGATCGACATGCCTATCAAATCTGTTAGGTCTGACCGAGGAGGCGAGTTCATCTGATCCGAGCTCATGAAGTATCGTGAGGAGCAAGGAATAAGGAGATTTCTGACAGCACCATACTCACCCCAACAGAATGGAGTAGCTGAGAGGAAAAATCGAACCATACTTGACATGGTTCGTACAATGTTGAAAAGCAAGAACGTGCCTAAGGAGTTCTGGGCGGAAGCAGTGCAATGTGCCATCTATGTGCAAAATAGATGTCCACATGTTAAGCTGAACGAGAAAACACCACAAGAAGTCTGGAATGGAAGAAATCCGAGTGTGTCTCACCTCAAAGTGTTTGGCAGCATTGCTTATGGTCATGTTCCAGCTCAACAAAGGACCAAACTTGAAGATCGAAGCAAGAAGTATGTGTTTATTGGGTACGATGAAAAATAAGAAATCAATGACCATTGCCTCGCAGAGGGTCTTGATGTAAAGAGATCGATGACCATTGCCTCGCAGAGGGCCTCGATGTGACACAAGAAATCAATGACCATTGCTTTGAAGAGGGTCTTGATGTAAAAAGATCGATGACCATTATCTCGCAGAGGGTCTCGATGTGACATAAGAAATCAATGACCATTGCTTTGCAGAGGGTCTTGATATAAAGAGATCGATGACCATGGCCTCACAGAGGGCCTCGATGTAAAGAGATCGATGACCATTGCATCGCAGAGGGTCTTGATGTAAAGAAAAGGAAATCAATGACCATTGCCTCGCAGAAGGTCTTGATATATATAAAAGGAGAACCTGAATTTTGCTTTTGAACTGTCTAATGAAATGCTAATGCCTAATGAAATGTATGTTTATGACTAATAATGGTGTGATTGTGATGCATTTATTATTATATACAAGGAAAGGTGAGGGTAAAGGATGCAAATAGTCTCTCTTTAGTGTCTCTATTTAACATGGGTTTGATGCTTAAAGTTATAAGGGAAAGTATATGTGCTCACAAGGATAGTTCCCTAATACCTAAATATCAAGGTCACTAGAGTTATGGCCCACTTCATGGCATTTCCCACGACAGTTGGTAAACAACAAGAAGTGGGAGTACCAATGAAGCAAACAACTCTAGCTGGGGTTCTCACAATGACCACTTGGGAAGTACATCCACTATGACACTGCTACACAATCCCCTCTAATTCTAAGCAACTCAGACCCGGGTATAGGGCCCCACTCATGTAATGAATAAAA
>Ga0214544_1008732_pt1 | contig 16537 bp, 18 predicted proteins | sample CNSS3metaG_FD_160074 | JGI IMG/M metagenome (GOLD analysis project Ga0214544, IMG submission 160074) | Root nodule microbial communities from cowpea collected in UCLA plant growth center, Los Angeles, California, USA - CNSS3 | ecosystem: Host-associated > Plants > Roots > Nodule | place: USA...
TGAAGTATACCTGTCATATGGTTTAATGAGAAGAGTTGTTTATATATTTTTCTCTCTTGATTTTCTGTTCCTATATGGTATCAGGAGTTACATTACATACGATCCATTAAGACTCCGGAAATAAAATCTATTCCAGTCTTTTTGATCTTACATTGAGTGTTGCGAAATTGCGAGTCAGCCAAGAATGATTCTTCATATTGTGGTGTGGTTTCTTGAGCGAAACAAGAAGATAGAAGAACCTCCAAGTTTGATAAAAAAGAAATGGTTGGAATGGGTGGAATGATACAATGGGTGTTGCTAGATTTTTACGGCAAGATGTTTTGGTCAAGACCTTCAAAAAAATCTTCAACAAAATCTCAAAAGCAGCCATTGCCAAAGAAGAATGGGGAATTTTGGTCAAGACCTATGATGATGGTAATAAAATCAAGAAGGTAAGACTCCAATTTCTACTACGACAGTTTGAATTTCTGACTATGGAAGATAGTGAAACCACATTAGATTATTTTGATAAAATTCAAGAACGTGTTCATGCTATGGGATCTTGTTGAGATAACATCTCATATCAGCATCTCAGATCAGCAGGTTGTGGACAAGATTATGAGAACTTTACCTCCAAGGTTTGATCATGTAGTTGTTGCAATTGAAGAAACAAAAGATTAGAAGGTGAATGCTTCTTCCGGTGGAAGGAAGGAGCGGAAGTTTGATAAAAAGGTTGTGTGTTATAATTGCAAAAAATTTGGTCATTTTGCTCGACATTTCTAGGATGGATAAGGAGTAAAGAATTTATTTTTTTCAAAGACACTCAAAGAGTTACCTTTCATAGTCATCATTAACCCTTTCTGCAATAGTTGACCCAAGCTTAAGAGATTTGTGTTCAAACCTGGTGCATACAACACATATTCGAAATGACATCTCTGCCATGAGCTGCCTCATTTATACAAGCAAAGAATAAATCGAAAAACGAAGCAAATCTAGTACAAGATGATAATTCTGATTTGGAAGCGATAATGTTGATGGCTCAAACTGGCACTGATGTTGTGGATGAATCATCCTGTTATTTGGACTCCGGATGTTCAACACATATGACTAGTAGAAAAGATTAGTTTGTTCGTATAAATGACGCATCTCATGGAAGGATTCACTTTGCAGATGATAACAACTTGATTGCTAAGGGTAATGGCATATGGTTTAAAAGATTATGATGGCAGAGATGTCATTATCGAAGATGTGTTGTATGTACCAGGTTTGAACACAAGTCTCTTAAGCTTGGGTCAACTATTGCAGAAAGGGTTAATGATGACTATGAAAAGTAACTCTTTGAGTGTCTTTGATACGAACAAAAGGTTAGTTATACATTCAGATATTTATGGGCTAATATAGGTTGAAACCCCTGGTGGAAATAATTTCATCACATTCATCGATGATGTGACTAGGAAAATGAGGACTTATATGCTAAAAAGAAAGTGTGACTCTTTGGATGTGCTTAAAAGGTTTAAACGGCTTGCTAAGAAACAAAGTGGACACAATGTTCAAGTGTTGAGAACTGATGGAGAAGGAGAATACACATCAGTATAGATTTCCAAAGTCTCTGTGCAGATAAAGGGATATTAATAGATGAGGTAACACCCTTATACATGCCATAACATAATGGTACTGCTGAAAGGAGAAACAAAACCCTCCTAAACATGGTACACTGCATGTTAAAAAGTAAAAGTCTTCCACTCTTGCTAAGTTTGTAATATGTTACTAAAATAAGTTACTAACAATTGCCATCAGAAAGCATTATTGTTGAGGGCCTTAAGAGTGGAGAGATAATACACCAGCACTTGTGAAGAAAAATCCAAGATTGCCATTAATGTGTTCTCTACAAACCATGTTTCTTCATTTTGTTTAGATGAAATTTCTATCATTCTTGATTCTCTACTTTTATGTTGGTGTAAGGATCATCATATAGAATATCCTCCATGTTGATGTTTTTGTCTCTCACTACATGGACTCCCATGGCTTTAATCACTGAGGTCTCAAACACACCCTCATAGGTAGAGGTGTCAATTTGGCCCAGTCCACAGAGTTTGGCCCTGGCCCATGTGGGCTAGGGCTAAAAAAACCCACATTGAAAAAAAGCCCCCAACAAAGAAGCCCACAGGGCCAAAAACCCTACAAAAGCCCATGGGCCAGGGCCAACCCATGGGCTTTCATCTTCCACATGAAAAGTATATTATTTTTTAAAATATATTACTATCTGTGGGACAGGCCCAACGAATCAGACAAGCACGACGACCCGAATAGGTCTAACGACTCGGACCTGCCCGACGACCTCGACAAGAACGACGACTCGAACGGGCTCGATGATCCAAATGGGCCCAACAGCCCGAACGGGCCCGACGACCCAGACGGGCCCGAATACAGGACAAACCTGACAACACGGATGGGCCCGACAACCCGGATAGGCTCAACAACCTGTACGGGACAAACAATATGAACAGGCCCGACGACACAGATGGGCCCGATGATCCGAACAAGCCCAATGATCCAGACAGGCCCAACGACCCCAACGGGCCCGACAACCTGTATGGACCTGACGACCCAAACGGGCCCTACAACCCAGACGGGCCCTACGACCCGAACGGGCACGAAGACACGAACGGGCCCGACGAGCCGGACGGACACGACGAACCGAACGGGACCGACGACCTAGACAGGCCCGATGATCCAGAGATGTCCAACGACTCGAACGGGCCAGACAACTCGAACGGGTCGTCAGGCCCATCCGAGTTTTCGAGAGCGTTCGGGTCGTCGAGCCTGTTCAGGTCGTCGGGCTCGTTCGGGTCGTCGGGCTCGTTCGGGTCGTCGGGCCCATTCGATTCATCGGGCCCGTTCGGGTCGTCTGGCACGACTTGGTCATCGGGTCCGTCTAGGTCGTCGGGCCCGTTCGGGTCATCTGGCACGTTCGGGTCGTCGGGCCCATCTGGGTCGTCGTGCCCGTTCGGGTCGTTTGGCCCGTCAGGTCCGTCTGGGTCGTCGAGCCCATTTGGCTCGTTGGGCCCGTTAGGGTCGTCGGGCCCGTTCGGGTCGTCTGTGTTGCCGTCGGGGTCATCGGGCCCGTTCTAGTCGTCGGGCACGTTCGGGTCGTCTGGCACGTCTGGGACGTCGGGCCCGTTCGGGTCGTTGAGCTTGTCTGGATCATTTGGCCTGTTTGAGTCGTTGGGCCCATTCGGGTCGTCGGCCGTTTAGATCGTTGGGCTTGTCTGGGTCGTAGGGCCCATCTGGCTCATCTGGCCCGTCCGGGTTTTCGGGCCCGTTGGGTCATCGTGCCCGTCCATGTTGTCTGGCATGTCCAGGTTGTTAGACCCGTCCTGGTCGTCGGGCCCATCTTGGTCGTCTGCCCGTCTGGGTTTTTGGGCCCGTCCGTGTTGTTTAGCATGTCCGGGTTGTCAAGCCCGTCCTGGTCGTTGGGCTCATCTTGGTCGTCGGGTCTGTCCTTGTCATCGGGCCTGTCCCGGTCATTGGGCTCGTCCGGATTGTCGAGTCCGTCCGGGTCATCGGGCCCATTTGGGTCGCTCAACTTAATCTTTGATTGTGGCTTAATGTAGTATTATTTGGGGGGCTAACCCACATTAGCCCTAGCCCTAACCCACTAGAGAGGGGCTTTGGGGGCTGAGGCTTTCTTTTGGCCCCCTCATTTGGGGGCCCCCTAAAAGGGGGCTATATGAAGAGTGGGCCAGGGCTGGCCCATGGGCTAGGGGCCAAATTGACACCTCTACTCATAGGTAACCTCCACATGTTGAACCATTTCTGTTGCTTTGTCAATACTTCTCCATAACTCCCTTTCTGGTGTCTCATATGTGAAGGGTCCACCTTATAAAATAGGGGTATAACAAGTAGCCCTTTATTCTTGCAGTCAAGGATGGCTGCAAGTTCATCTAAGCAGAAGGAGGAAGAAGCATAGTTGTGAGAGAGCACAGTGATGGCAATCATAGACTCTTGAATTGCCTTCATTAGTGCTGGTGTTATTTTCTCTCCTCTCTCAAGCTTGTCATCATCGATGAAAGTGTGAATTCCCTTGTCACAAAGAGCTTTGTAAAGATTGCCAGTGAAACCATAACGCGTGTCTTCCCCTCTAAAGCTGAGGAACACATCATAGACGAATATTTCGGTGTGAATGTAATCTGTACTATCAATAATTGCTCTATATTAATTTTGTATAATATGAAGATGGAGACGACGGGTTATTAATTCTGTACTTATTAATTTATTTGATTGCAGCATAGACCAATTGATGAATACAGTTGAAGCCTGTGCAATTGATATACCTGGCCTGAAATGGTAACAATTTACTTCCTTCTTATTGGGGTTAGGAGTATTGTGATTATTAGGGTTTGTTGAAAAACAAAATTGGAGTAATCTAATGGCGTTGGTTCAGTGTAACAATGATTTGCTTTGCATGTGTATCTGTGTTGTGAGTTTTTATTGATGTAACTCGAACTTCTTTTCTTTCTTTCTTTTTATTTTTTAACAGTGCAAGCTTTTTCTAGTTCATTTACTGTGTTGACGATTTGGTGCAACAGCTTCATGTACATGGTTAAAATTCATCCTTCACATTCAGGTTGGGTTTTCGTCAATATGATTAGCACTATTGAAATTATGAATTTTTTTTTTTACTGAATCTGCACATATTCTTTCCTTCCTCGTGTTTGAAAATTGTTTGCGTTCGTGACATATTTCTTGTGGAGGAAGCTGAATTTTGAGCAAATATGGATCCTTTTGCCTTATGTTTTACTGAGATGCCATTTGTTCCCAATCTGTCCAGGTGAAGGAGATCACTTCATTTCATCACATTTATTGATAAGGTATGCGCTCCTGGTCATTTACTACATGGAAAAGCTTCTTCCCAAACGCCAAAATATTTTATTTATTCTTCGATAGTCTTTGATTTTAGATAAAAGTATTTAATTTCAACTTTTTTTCTTGATATACATGTTAATTAATGTTTTAAAAATTGAACATATATGTTGTACAAAGTTGACAAAGTATATATAAATAAAAACAAATAAATTAATTAGAAGTTATTTTTTTATGGAAACCTTCATGTTAAAATTAAATCTAAATTTGATTATTTCATTTTATGAAAAATTTATTGTTACTCGTACGACAGTTTTATAAATTAATTTAATTTTTCGCTTATGGATCTTATTTTTCTGGCAAATTTAAAACCATTCCATATGATGAGAGTTTTAAATAATGTCATAACTAAATTACACATGTATATATATTTAGACTACACAAGCTTGACATGGATGAAAACTTTATATAAAGTGTTGGAATTAACAAAGCAAATTGAAGGAGATGATTCCTTTAACCATTTTTCTTTATTTCAGCTCAGTTATTATTTTGTTTGGTTTAGAATAATGTAAACAATTCAAATGATAGCATGAAACACGTTTGACATTTTAAAAAATTTAACGTAATTGAGTTAAAAAATACTATATACATTTGTTTTTAAAATTTAGGAGCAAAAATTTATTAAAGTTTAGGATATGAATGAATTCCAGTTTCATGTCAAAGCTCAGGTAATAAAAACATGTTTAAACCCAATATAAATATATAAAATTTTTAGAAATATTAAACACATAAAATAAAATTATATATATATATATATATATATATATATATATAGATAGATATAGATAGATAGATAGATAGATAGATAGATAGATATATGAAGTACATTTTTAAGAGTACAAAATTACTCACACATAGAGATGGCAAATCAACCCGTCTCCGTGAGTATTATTCGAACCCGTCCTCGTTTTGATGGAAAATCTCCGCATTGACTAGGCATGGGTATGGGTATGAGGAATCCCCGACTTTTTTTATTGCGTATGGGGATGGGTATGGGGATGTATATATCCCCGCCATAATATCCATCCCCGCCATATCTCCATTTCCATTTAAATTATTAAAATTTTGACAATTAATTAAGTAACCATATATATATATATATATATATATATATATATATACTTTCTATTTCTTTTTTCTTCTACTTATTTGGTTTGTATGAAACTCATTTGTATCCAATATATTTTTCATCTTATCATAAATCTTTATGTAATTATGTTAAAATGATGTATGTAATTAAAAATTTTTATGTCTCACATTTGAATATTTCTATTATTTTATAATATTTTTATTTATTATATATTTTCCTTTCACATGAGAATTTTTAATACTCTCAATTTAAGTGTTTAATAGCATAAACCTTTCATTTACATTTACAAGGTAATATAAAAAAATCTTTACTTATTATTAATAATTTTTGTTTCATTTAAACAACTCTTTTGTTTTACTAAAACATTTTTTGTTATTTCTCGACCAATTGAGTGTATATGTTGATATTTTGTCATGAATATTTTTTATCACCATCCAACATATATTGGAGTTCAAAAGATCCAAAATCTATGTCAAAGTTTTATTATTATGCTTATTATTTGTTCTTTGCGTCATTTTGATTAAGTGATGTATTATAACTTTTGTTAGTGTGTAAAAAAGACATTGATTAGAATTTAAGAAATTGAAGTAAACAAACATTTAAAATATATTTTAATTTAAATATTTATTTTTCTTTTATATTTTTTTAAAAATATTTTTAAATTTTATCAACTAGGTTTCTTTAATGTTTGCAAATTTAATAAATATTTTGGTTCTAATGAAATTTTATTTTGTATTCTAATCTAAAATGTAAACAATTATAATTTATTTCAAAGTATTTGATATTGAAGAAATAATCATCCTCTTAAATATTTGATAATATTATGTTTTTTTACCGTAATTTTTTATTAGTTTATAAAAAATTAATTAAAATTAATATTGAAGTAGTAAGAAAACGGGTATGGGTACTACATTATACCCGTTACCCGGTGGAGATGGGGATGAGACAAAAGTTTAATACCCGGTACGAGATTAACTTTTGTAATGTCATTCAAAAATTTAAATAAGTAAATTCCTCGTAAGGTATGTTCCCAAAGAAAAGTTAGAGGTTCACAATTTGGTTGATTAGAAAAATTAATAATTTAGATAACTAGATAGAAAAAAAAAACGCTTAAAACCAGAAAGATTGAAAGCACGAAGTCATGAAGGATTTTGGAAATATATGTTTTACAATGTAAACCCAAATAGAGTTGTGATGAGAGATGTAAATAAAATGAGAGCTAACATAAAGCGAAAGAAGAGAAGCTATAAAGGATAATCATATCTAATGTCCTCCATGCTCCTTCTTTCCGTTTTGACTACATGGATTCCCCTTCCTTCGATGAGTGAGGTGTCAAAAATACCTTGATACGTAACCTCTACATGCTTTCACTCTTCTTCTAAAGGCATTCCATCAGATCATTTTGGAAAGGTAACTGTTGGGAATAGTTCAAGTGTGAGTCAAAGTCCCACATTGGATAGAAAAGACAAAGTTAAACACTATATAAGAATAAAGATCCATATCAACATTGCCGTAAGGTTTTGGTGTAAAGTGGTGTCTAAGGTCTTATATGTGTAAGACTAATGTCATATAACCATATAGAACCACAATCTCTCAATGACCATAACCATAACATATGAAACATAACCTATCAGTAACACTCGTAGATCAAAGAGGTACACATGATCCAATTCCACAATCCCCTTTTGTCTCTCCAAATAATAACTATAATCATAAGAGCCTCGAAGTAGGCCGTTGATTAACACCATTGGTTTAACTAATTCTGCATATTCAGGCTGCTGTAAAGCCAAAATAAGAAGACAAACAACTTTGGTAGGAAATTTATTACGAAACCAGAAAGAAATTGAAGGTCCCCGACTTTGTTTATCGAACCAGCTTGGGATACTTCCTCCTGGAAAGATAAAATCAGTCTTTCCAGCCTCGTGAAGTTGCTGCTAGTCACAATTCATCAACAATATATTATCAAATCAAATTCATTAAAAACAAGACAAAAACCTGATTTAACAACATGCTTGAACTCGAGGAAGTCAATGATCTACAGTCTTTCGCCCTGAACTTTCTCAACTTTGGTGGAATCCCTCTAATTTCCTGTAGATACTTGCAATAACTCACATCAAGATCATCCAGGTGCTGAAATTCTTTGATGCACTCAGAAAGGAATGTGATATTAGTTCCCGATAGGTTTAAAGACGTAACTGTGGTCAACTGCGTGAAACCTGTTGAAAAAATATCATCATTCAGGTCACAATACACAACCCCAAACGAACGTAGATTTGATGATACCGTTGAGTCCACTTCTTCGCCATCTTTTGAATTTATCCATTTCCACTCCTTGCATCCAAAAACTCTAAAATGGGTCAATGCAGACGTCAAGACATTGCTATTTAACTGAAGAAAATGACATCCTGTCATTTCTAAGTATCGGAGTCCAGTAAGATTTTGAAATGAAACTGGCAACTAGGGGTGGGCATGGATTGGATTTTTAATGATCCAATTTACATCTATTTTAGATCCAAATAATTGGATTAGATTTTTGACCCAAATTCATACTTTTAGCAAAAGTAGTTTGGATTTTTTAAAAATCTAGATCCAAATATTTGGATCAAGATTTAAATCCAATACAAATACTTGGATCAAGTTCAAAATTCATAATCCATTTTTTATAAAAGAAATTTAAATTGAATTTTTTAAAACTTGTGTCATTAAGGCCCGACGACCCGGACGGGCCCGACGATCCGGACAACCCAGATGGGCCCGACGACCCGAACGGGCCGGACAACCCGGACGAGCCCGACAACACGAAAAGGCTCGACGACGCGAACGCGCCGGACGACACAAATGGGTCTGACGACCTAGACGGGCCAGACAGGCCAGACGACCCGGACAGACCTGTCCGAACAGTCGGGCCCAATCAGGTAGTCGGGCACGTTTGAGTCGTGGGGCTCGTCTGGGTCGTCGGGTATGTCAAGGTCGTCAGGACTGTCCGGTCATCGGACCCATCCGGGTTGTCGGGCATGTCCCGGTCGTCAGGCCCGTTTAGGTCGTCAGGCCCGTCCGAGTCGTAGGGAGCGTCTGGGTCGTAATTCCCGTCCGGGTTTTTGTTTCGTCGTGTCATCCAGGTCGTAAGGCCCGTGTAGGTCGTCAGGCTCGTTCGGGTCGTCAGGCCCGTCCGGGTCATCGGAACCCGTCTGGGTCGTCCGAGTTATCAGGTTCGTCCGGATCGTCGAGCCCATCCGAGTCGTCCGGCCCGTTCATGTCGTCATGCCCATCTGAGTCGTAAGGCCCGTGTAGGTCGTCGGGCCTGTCCGGGTCGCCCGACCCATCTAGGTCGTCCACCCCATTTGGGTCTTTGAGCCTGTTCGGTTCGTCGAGTCCGTCCGGGTCTTTGGGCCTGCTTGACCCGTTCGGGTCTTTGGGCTGCTTGACCTGTTTTCGTCATTGGTCTCGCCTGGTCCGTTCGGGTCTTCGGGTCCGCGTGACCCTTTCGGGTCTTTGGGTCTGCTTGACCCGTTTAGATCTTTGGGCCTGCTTGACCCGTTCGGTTCTTCAAGCCCGCTTGACCCATTCAGGTCATCGGGCCTGCTTGGCCCGTTCGGATCTTTGAACCTGCCTGGCTCGTTCGGGTCTTCGGGCCCACCTGGCTCATCAGGTCATTGGGCTCGCCTACCTCGTTCGGGTCATCAGGCTCACTCGAATTTTTCGGATTGTTGGGCCCATTCGGGTCATTGGGCCCGCCTAGCCCGTTCATATCTTTAGGCTCGCCCAACCTCTCATGGTCGTCGGACCTGCTCTATCCGTATAGGTCGTCGAGCAAGGTCCGTCCAAGTCTGAATTTAGCATAGTCCATCTCAACCTTTAGTCTAACCCAACTAAAAATTTAAATTGAAAATTTGGATTGGATTTTTTGGATTATCCAGATTTAAAAATCTTGATTTATAAAATGGATATCCAATCCATAAGATATATGAAATGTAAATTAGATTGAAATCCAGATCCATTAAATGGATTTTAAATAGATTGGATTTTTAATAAAATGGATTATAAATGGATTGGATTGGAGCAAAAGTGGATTGGATCAAGAAAATTAGATTTTTTGCCAACCCTTACTGGCAACTCCTTTATCATGGGAAGTCTAACCAAACGAAGTTTCTTTATTTTTCCCGTCTTTCCTAATATTTCTGGAAAATTATCAAGACTAAAACAGTCTGAAAGTTCTAGTTCTTCAAGAGAAGGCAAGTTGAGAGGTGGAAATCTCTTAAGCTCCGCGCACTCTTCCGCAATCAATATTTTAAGTTTAGTCAGAAAACCAACTGAGTCGTCTACTGAAATTAAACTCGCACATTCTTTAAAAGAAAGCTTTTCCAAATTTGGGAGATGACATACGTTAGGTATCTGTGTTCAAAGATTGCAGTAGTTAAAATTCAATTCGGTTAGATTCTCGAACTTCTGCAAAGAAAATAATGAGAACAAGAGATAAGAACATAATGAATAACTTGGAAGTGTATTTACAAATTTGATTTTCTTACACAAATGAGGTTATTGCCTTTTTTAAATACAAAAATAGGCAACTTTTAAGCAAATAACCAGTATGAGTACAACTTCAATAAGAAGTCGTATCACTACGACTTCAGGAAATTGAACAAACTTACAAAGAAGTCGTATCAAAGAATAGAGATTTAAGGACAATTAAAAAAACACCGAAGTTTTAGGAGGCAATAGAGACTTTAGTTCGTTTTCAAGTGATACTACTTCTTATTGCTGAAGTCGTCCGAGTTGAATTCTTCTATCTGTACTTTTTTTAAAAAGTTGCCTATTTTCGTAGGGAATTACCTCATATGTGTAAAAAAGCCTACAAATTTACAAGATGAGAAATATATTCAGTAAACTTGCCTTTGATGAGCTAGGGAATTTAAATGACGTAAAATCACTGTCAGGTAACTTGCATATCAAAAGTTTGTTCGGATCAAAATTTGATGGAAAACAATTTGAAGGGTATGCATGCCATTCCAATACTCTCAAACTTTGTGGAAAACAATTGGGACCTGTAGAAATTTTGCAATTTCTAATAATAAGTGCTTTAAGGTTTTTCATATTTCCAAAGGCGTTTCCATTCCAATCCAGTGTTTCTACTTCCTTATATATCGAGATATCAAGACATAGAATCTCAATCATGCTACCTGTTAATGCAAAGAAACACACATATCAACTAGTTTTGTGTAACAAATCCAGAGAAATTGCAAATCATCTAGACAAAAATAACTAGGATGGAGATATATGATTAAAAAGAAACATATATCAATTTGAGAAACAACACCAATCATCCATGAGTCTCACTTACTGTGTTTTCCTTTAAAACTTGAATTATAACTTTAGGTAACGATATTCTTCTGCGCTTCCCTGACCCTTTAGGTGATTCTTGCCGGTCAATTTGTCTACCCATCTCCTCAATCAGGTCGTGTATTTCAACTCTACTCCACCAACCAATCTTTATGAGAGATTTGTTAACCAACACACCAATATGATGTTTCATACAATCATCATAAATAGCTCCAAGAATATCTTCTACCTCTCTTAATGCATATCCTTTGAAGCAACAAGCTATGTCAAGAAAAACACTCTTCTCTTCTCTCTCCAGACCCTCAAAGCTTACTTTAAGTATCTCTATGATTTGATTGTTAGGAATTCTTTTATATTGATTGATAGCAGATTTCCACTGTTCCACACTTTTTCCAGCCAAGTTGGAACCTATTACTTCCAAAGCCAATGGAAGGCCAGAAGCATAAGTTACTGCATGATTCAATACCTCCACGTAACTTGCATCAACCTGTTCAGTTTTGAAAGCTTTCCTTGTAAGCAACTGAAGAGCATCATCTTTGTTCAATGGATTGACCTCATATGTTTCTTTGACATGATGAGATGCAAGCGCTTGTGTATCTCGAGTTGTGATGACGACCCTGCTGCCGGGACCAAACCAATCAGGGCTTCCAGCCAGTGCCTGTAACTGCTCGCACTTGTCAACATCATCAAGAATCAATTGAACCTTCTTTTTCTGCAACTTTCGTTGTATCATTGAAATTCCTTCGTGCTTACTTGCTAACTTGATGTCCTTCTCTCCAAGTATTTTTGAGAGAAGAATGCTTTGGAGGTGTTCCAGCCCATCCTTGTTTGATTTCTCGCACGTTTCCAAGAAAACAAGAACCATCAAAACAGCCAGCAATCAAATTATAAAGTGCTAAAGCTAGTGTCGTTTTTCCAACACCGCCCATTCCATGGATCCCTATCATGTGGAATCCATCACCAGATTCAACATTTAGAAGCTTCCTTAGTCGAAGCACTTGTGGGCCTAGTCCAACAGTGTAATCCGCATGTAAATGAGCAGGATTAATCTTTTGGCAGACCTGGTCCACAACACTCCCAATAAACTTGTATTCGTACCCATCACTATTTCAAACAAAAAGGTTTAGTGAAACTAAAATTGTTATGAAATCAGAAAACGTTAAAGAACTGTAACACCAAAATAAAACAGACAAAATAAATACCAGCACCAATCCTTTTTACTTTATCACTAACTAACTGTTAAAGGTTTATCATTAAATCGAATTTGACAAGACAAAGGAAACAGAAAATAAAATCCTAAAGTATTTAGAAAAGTCCCAGTCAAATATTGAGGCATTTTGTCCATGTCTTAATACTTGAAATTTGTATGGTCAAGGTTACCAAGAATTTTAACGTTAAATCATAAGAGAAGTAAAACATAATCCAAGAAAAATTGTGAAGTAAAAAGATTGGTAAGGTGGTGTACCCGTCTTTGAAATGATAGCCAGACAAATCAGCTACTTGACGCAGAGCCATCTTCCATTTCTGCACCTTCTCCACATCTTCAAACCTTCTCTGACGCTTTGTCAATGCCTCTCCATAACTCTCTTTCTGGTGTCTCACGTCTGAAGGATCCACCTTATAAAATACTGGTATAACAAGTAGTCCTTTATTCTTGCAGTCAAGGATTACTACAAGTTCATCCAAGCAGAAGGAGGAAGAAGCATAGTTGTGAGAGAGCACAACGATGGCAATCCTAGACTCTTCAATTGCCTTTCGAAGTGATGGTGTGATTTCCTCTCCGCTCTGAAGCTCCTCATCATCGATGAAAGTGTAAATTCCTCTGACACACAGAGCTTTGTAGAGATTGCCGGTGAAACCATGACGCGTGTCTTCCCCTCTAAAGCTGAGGAACACGTCATATGTGAATGCAGGAGAATTTTGAATCGCCATTGGAACAAAATTTAGAGTGATAATGGTGTGAGCGTGTTGGAACTGTAAGGGGAATGAAATGAAACTTCGTATAAATATGAAATTAGAAGAGGAAAAGGTAAGGTAGAGTGAAGTAGCAAACAGCAAGTAGTCAACACAATAATGCTCAACTTATGGTCATCTTATACAGATAATTAATATACTAAAAACTCACATAATTAACTAAGTTGGTTGCTTTACTTCATTTTCACTCCGTTAATTCTATCTATCCAAACCGTTCAGTTTAAATTTATTTGTTTTATTAATTTGAATTTCTTTAATCCAAATTTGTTCATAATGGTTTTAAAATATTTTTTTTGCACTATCTCTTACTTATATATAGAATAACTGTTTCTTTGTCACATTTATTATTTACTATTGGCTTTTTAGTTTTGTTCTCAATCTTAATTTTTCTTTTCTTTTTTACTTACGTACTATAAAAATATTACACATTTATTATGACACTGTTTATAATTACTTTTCTATCAATTTAAAACTCAATCTACCGAATAATATTTTAGAAAATAAAAAATAGTTTATCTGGACTATAAATATGGGTATATAATACTAATCAAACTAAAAATCCATTCATCACTGTCTCTGTAATCAATTTCCATCTTTGTGGGTGAGAAAACAGAGTTGTTGAATAAAAATGTTGAATTCGACTACGGCAAGTACACGTTAAACAAATAGCAGGAGCACTGAAGCTTGAGTCCATGTTCTGATGTTCATGCTAACATATAATCATTTTTCAAACTTTGACAAATTAAAGTAAGATTTAATAAAAGCCTCTTGTCATTGCTTGTAAACTTTGTGTGGAACTTTTTCCACTCTTTTTTATGAAATACTAGAATGTGATTCAAATAGCATATGAATTACGGGTTATTATTTGAATTTGTTTTAGTGAGTCTTCTACAAATAACCCTTGAGTCTCATTATTTGTAATTTTGTTCGGTGAATAACAAGATTTTTCTCTCTTTCAAGAAAAACAATTTTTTCTTCTTCCTCCAAAGCATCGAAACTTACTTTCAGTATCTATAGGATTTTATTGTTTGGAATAACAACATCAACAAGAGATGAATCAAGTTTTTTCACAAGTTGTGTTCTACACACCTGCATAGTGTACCACATTTAAGTCCTTAAGAATAGTGTCCATTTACATATCTGTTAATCATTTTGTTCGTCTTTTCAGACAGCTTTTACTACATCTTAACTGTTTACTTCTAATTGTAAGGATGATGAGGCTAGTTGTTACTATGAATAATTTGATCAGAAAGGACAAAGACTTTAAACCAGTTAAATATTGTAACTGTACTCTTTAACTTTTTCCCATAACACTAGATTGGCTAGTTTTTTAGCATTTTTATTTAGTATGTTTGAAAATTTTGTATAAGGAGAATGGTTACCATGATGCTAATTCACTCTTGAGTCGGAACACAAATAGTTTTTGTGTTTAATTGTATCGCTATCTTTCAGATGATGTCTTTGTATTGCATGACATCTTGTTTGTTTTAAACTAACAAATGAATTTCATAATTAGCTTTTCATAACTAGAACTCGTTAAATGTGGAGTAAAAATGTTATTTACTAGAACATCCAGCTACTATTCATAGCTGAAACCAGAAATTTATCCTTTTTTGTCGTTTGTTAGGTAACTTTGTTCTTTCTCAAACGTAGAATAATTCAAGTGTGATTCAAAGTTCCACATTAGACAGAAAAGACAAAGTTAACTCATCGGCTTAAAGACTCAAAACCCAATTGCTGAGCATTAAGCGAACTAGATAACCTTGCACTATAACAATTCAATCCGGATATTTTTTCATTTCTTTTTTCTAAATCCTTTTAAATTTCCTGTCCAATTTGAATTGATTCCTATTTCAGCGTTTTATAATATGCGTCATTCTTTTGTCTCACATCCACAAACTAATTCTTCAATGTTATTATCATCAACATATAATCCCTTCTTAGCTGCATCTGCCTTATCGATTATATTTTGTTTATTAAATTTTAGCATCATTTTTCTATTGGGTTAGCAACCATCTTTAGTTGTCCTGTTTTTTTTTCTTGGTCTCGTAGTATATCCTTGGCTTCCCTCTTTCTGAGCACTTTCTCCTCACCATTTACCCTATTAGCTTGATAATAAGTCCATTCAACAAAGAAAATTAATCATAATAATGAAGGAAGAAAACAATGACACAACATTCTTTACCTGCTTCACTAGTTTACATTAAATTCAGGCTTTCCATTTCGGATTCAATAAAAGTATTCATCATGTGCCACAATCGATCACTCTGTTTCTAATACTTCTCTTCTCTTCTTCAATTTCTACAGATCAAAATAATAAGTATATATAAAATGAGTTACCATGATATAAAGTAGGACACTGGATAATTTACCTTTGACACTAATTGTATCACTTATAAACTTTAACTCCATCGAACTTCACACTATCCTAAAACTATACACCGTTTATGTTGCACAAATACAGTGTGTGAATCTTGCGAGTTCCCTTATGTTTTCCATATTTTCCTTATATTTATTGAGAGCTATCAAGATGTAACAGCACGAAAGATGGAGGTTTTCAACAGAGGTCAACTTGACCAGTCGAAAATTTCTTAGCTTGGTGCAACCAAAAGCACTCATTATTTTAACCATGTAACTAAATTCTGACACTGTTCAAATGAAAGTTTCTCCACACCTGCTAACCAGATATGTTAGATAATCTTGGTTAAAAATTTGCATTTGAAAATTTAAAAATCTTAGATTCACCAACTTCTGCAAAGAAAGAGGAAAGAAAGAAGAATTGAAGGAATAATCTTACTGTGAATTTATCAATTTACAAGATAAAATATATTGGGAGATTGAAAACACAAAGTCATGAACGATTGAAGAAATCAAAAAATATATTTTTTACAGTATTAACCCAAATAAAGTTGTCATAGTTGGGTTGGGTAGGCCATGAGACTTATAAATAAAATGAGAGTTAACAAAAAGCGAGAAAAGAAAGGAAGAAAAGTTATAAAGAAGTTGCATGGCGACACTTTTGTGGTGGTGTTAGGATCATCATATCTAATGTCCTCCATGCCCCTTCTTTCCGATTTGACTACATGGATTCCCATTGCTTTGATGAGTGAGGTATCAAACAAACCTTGGTATGTAATCTCCACATGCTTCCACTCCTTTTCTGAAGCCATTTTAATCAGATCTTCACGGAACGGTAACACATGCAGATCAAAGAGCTGCATATGATCCAATTCC
>Ga0214544_1008734_pt1 | contig 16535 bp, 8 predicted proteins | sample CNSS3metaG_FD_160074 | JGI IMG/M metagenome (GOLD analysis project Ga0214544, IMG submission 160074) | Root nodule microbial communities from cowpea collected in UCLA plant growth center, Los Angeles, California, USA - CNSS3 | ecosystem: Host-associated > Plants > Roots > Nodule | place: USA...
TATAAATAATATATAATTTAATATATATATATATATATATATATATATATATATATATATATATATATATATATATATATATAATCACAATTACTCTTCAAATGGCTTAGTGTAGGAATGGGCTGGGCTATTGCAAAATGTAGGCCTTTTGCAAGAAATTCACTTACCAAAACATTCTAAGAGACTCAACATAGGGTGCATACCCTAAGGCCCACTTCATTTAACTTTGAAAAAAAAAAATATTAATAACTTTTACTATATATTACTTTCGTCGTGTTTATTGATATTTAGTTAGGGTTAATATATACAAATTGAAAAAATAATGGACATAGAATATTATTATATTAGAACTAATAATAAAGTTTCTATCTTTAAATATGAATTTAATAGGGTTCAATTGGGGAACCATTTTTTTAACATCTCACTAAATATAGTACAAAATAAAATTAGTTATGGGTAGGTTTAGCATCCAAATACCCTAATCACTTACCTCAAAAATAATACTTAAAAACCCTAAAAGTTAAAACCCCATTTTTTTTTAATTTTTTGGTACCTAACTTGATCATGCAATAAGAAAGTTTAGCTATGATATCATATGTTGATTACACCAAAGTACATGTCCCTTTCTATATACCATGAATTGAACACACACTACACTACTAATATATTGAAAACTATATATGAAAGTGGACATTAGGATATTTTCTAAAGTGCACCTCTTTACAAAGGAATATCATAATTTAACTCATCGTATCTACAACATAATAATATATAAATCACCCTTTTTGCCTCAATACCATGAATCATAGAGAGTACTTAATATTAAAGAATAAACACTTTTTTAAGTAATATTTAATTAACAATATGACCCACAATTTAGTTTCTATTTATATGATGGTGCAACTCTTTTTGCATGGACATTAATATTCACACAAAGTTTCTTCTTTTGTTAATTAATTGATTGTGTTGCATGTGGCTGTGAACAGTGGAAAGACCCCACAATCCTTCATATTCTCTCCATTCAAATTCTTGTCTTTTATTGTGTTAATAATTATTTGTTACTTTTCGAAGCTTTATAATAACTAAGTATTTTAATGAGCAATTGAAAGATACTTCAAGATTTTGGTTATATATTTTGGATTTATTTATATATGTTGGATTTTACTTTTTCTAATTTTATGGAGAGTAGGTTAAATATTAATGGAAAACAGGTTAAATAAATAATGAAATAAAAATAAAAATAATTTTAAGTGTCGTATTTGACATTAGAATTTTTTTAAAATAAATAAATTAGGACAGTTTTAACTGTCATTATTTGCGCAAAAAATATGATGGTTTGAACTACCATTATTTACACAGTGCACTAAACTCGTCATACGTACAAAATATAGTAGTTATAACCGTCATTTTATACTTCAAATAACTGCTGTATTTAACAACATTTTTTGTAGTAAATTAATTACATGCATGGCATGAGAGTTGGCCTATATATATTTATTTCAAATTTATATAATATATCGTGAAAAAATGATATTTTTTACTATTAAAATCATCATTATTAATGATTTTTTTTTTCTGTAGTGATTTTAGTTGAACTGATATATAATAAATTTATCTTAGGAATTTGGGTATAAATGTGTGCAATGTTTGTATAGTTTCAAAGGTTGGAAAATGTCATACGCAAGTGCTTGATGGGTTCAAATGAAGATCCAAAGTTCCATCTCAAACATTCACATGCTTTCAGAACTCATTGTTTTCCTTTATCATGTAAAAATATATAATTAATCCTTATTATCTAAATATCATTAAAGTTTCTACTTTTATTCTAATGAATTACTACTAATTATATAACCATTGATTTTAATTTTGCATTCTTATTACCAAACATGATACTATATCTTTTTGTTTTCTCTTGAATTTTAGACAATAATTATCACTATCCTGTGGTAACTATGTAATGGTCTCTAAAGGTGAATTTAGAAAAAAAATATATAATAAGGCCTTAATTAATTACCTAATTTTTATTCTTCTCAAAATTTGACCCGTAAATTTTAGTGAACTTTTTCAAACCTATTTTCTGTATCTCTATCCAGTAGTTTGAATTTATCGATAAATTTGAATTCAATTTAAGGAAACGTGAGTGACCTCATGATTATCAACTCACATTAAAAATAGCACCATTTAAAGATCAATACATTACGACGACTTCCCTACTTAAAAAAAAACGTTGAAGTACATATTCAAAATTCGATCTAATTATAATCTTACTTTCTATATTTACCAAATTTGTAACTTTATTTCTCACTTTGTATACAAGTTTAGTTTCTTGCTTTTTTTTTTAACTACCCATAATTTTGATCTATGAATTTCTTTTCATTCCTACAATTTTTTTATCATAAGAAGTATTATTTACTCCATAATGTTTTATCATTTTGGACATGATATTAAGAAATTGAAAAGAAACTTGCATATATTCAATTTTTTTTATAGTATAGAATTGTAAAAGTTAATTATTACATAAATATGTTACTGAATGTTTACTCAGTGTAAACTTTATCTTATAAATCGATTTTGTAGAGTTAAATTAATTTTAAAGTTCATTTATTAGGACTAAATATAATTTAACATTTTTTATAACAAAAAAATGGAATAAAATTACACATTTAAGGAATTAAGAGTGTGTATGAAAAATAGAATTAAAGGTAAAATCGAAGGGAAGAGAAATTTAGCATTAATTAATTTGTTGGGTTTGGAGACGAGGGCCCAATAGAGGAAGCAAAAGAGCCAAAGTGTGTCCAGCAGTTGTCTTCTGGGATCCAAGTGGTTACAAAAGCACAAAGGATGAAGACACAATGAAGAAAGGTGATAGAAATTGATACATTGTGGTCCTTCCAATAATTTCCCTAATAAGTTTAAACTAAAGTTAGGTTCCTCTTGCTCTTCCAAAACTAAAATATATACCTTCTTCTATTGCCACCACAACCCATACTCTCACCCATGTGCACCAAAACACAACTTTAATTTCATGTCTCAAATCTCTTCTCCCTCTAACACCTATGTTCCACATCACCACCAACACAACCATGTTGCTTCTCTCTCTCTCCCAATCTTTCCTCAATAAGATTAACTCATTCTTCTTTCTCATTTGCCCTTTTCTTCTTCTTTATTACCCTTTTTTCTCTTCAAACCATTACTCTGCTTAGGGTTTTCATCCCTCAATTATGATAATCATCTTTAGAATATGTTAATTAACATATTTTATTACGAATTTAAGTGTGAGTTTAAGTATTACCTTAAATAGAAAAAGAAAAGGTTGATATGAAAGAAAAAAGAAGAAAAGGTCGTGAGTTCGATATTTCTACTAACGATTTGAAAAAATAAGATTAATTTAGAGGGTTTTGATAAAGATATGATGTATCTTTTAGTTTTAATTTGATTGATAGAGATATTATATAATTTATTCTCTTTTATCATTATCATATATTCTAGATATTCTATTTTATGATAATTCATATTAGGTTTTATTTTTCTTCTTATATCATGGGACATTATACTTTATATATTAGATGGACAAGTTTCTAATGAATTAGTATGCAAACTCTAATTCTCATACTTTCAATAAAGTATTTCTCTTCTAACTTTCTCTTACTTGTGTTTTATTAGATACTGACATATTTAGAAGATTTAAAAGGGAGGGTGGAATGGAAGAGGTTGTTGATTCAACTTTTCTCATTAACAAAACTAACAACTAAAATTTATCGATGAAAAAAAAGTTTAAATATGTTTTTGGTCTCTTAATTTTCAGTGAATTTTGGAATTAGTCCATTTCGAAATTTTAGACCAATTTAGTCATTCATCTTTCAAAATACGTGAATTTAGTCCTTTTAATCCAATTTTGTTAAGTTTATTTGATATTTCAAGCGCATTTCATACTAGTATTTAACTTAATATTAAAGTAAAAATGTGTCAAACAATATAAGCAACTCAAATATAATTTTACAATGCGTACGAAACATTGAATAAACCTAACAAAATTTGATTAAAAGGACTAAATTCACGTATTTCGAAAGATGAAGAACTAAATTAGTTCAAAGTTTTGAAATAAACTAATTTCAAAATTTAATGAAAGTTAAGGAAAAAAAACATATTTAATAAAAAAAATTCAAAAATCTATATAATTCACCTAAAGAGAGGTATGGAATATTCCAGTGATGCGGTGAAGTAGGTTTTGACATTGAGTCACGGAACCTGATTGAATCAGAAAAGTACGAAAGGTTTTATATAGTACCATGTCGTGAAGAAATTTACTTTTACGTTTATTGAGCAAAGAATAATAATAAAAAGAAGGTTATCTCAAAGTGATTAATGAGGTTTTGGAAGCTGAGGTAGCACACCCTGTGCTTATCCATTAGCAGCAAAATTCCAATGATTTTGTTTTCTGGGTCGGTCCATTTTTTCTACTTGAGTTTACGTGATATTTAAGATAACATTAGCTGCTACTGTTACATGTCCTTCTTCTCCAGAATTACCAGAAACTATTTTTCTATAATTGTTTAAACTGTTTTCATTTTAAGTGGCTGAAAATTGGTTGGTGTTGGTTTTTTGCTCATGCCCATGGTTTTGTGAATCTAATATGTCTACTTTTAAACATATGTGATGCTGATGTTAGGAGAAAGTAGTGAACACAATTTACTCAAGCCTTAATGTCTTTAAACAACATCTGTTCATACTTTCAACCAAAAAACATTGATAAAGTAGATTTTTGTTGGGTTAAACCTTTTCTTTTTTTGTTTATAATTATTGTTTTTCAATTTCGTCTAAATTTCTAAAATAATATTATGATGTTTTCAAGTATATTTTATTTCACTAATATAAGTGATATACAAGTCCAAATTTTTTTTATTGAATTTTAGTATTGTTTTTTTTCTCTGAACATTAGAAATACAATGATATTAATATATTACAATTTTTGTAATATATTTTAAAACACTTAATTAATATAATATAAAAAATAAAATAAAAAAATTACCAGAAAATTCAAATGCGGATTTTCAAATAGTTTGTCATATTTCGTGTAGTATTAAAATAATAAAGCTTAAGCGCAATATCATATATAAATTTATTAATTGTTCTAAAATTATAGTTTTATTTTAATAATTCATGTGCTCCTTTGACATTTAATGGATACATTATTAAGATAAATTTAATAACATTAAAGCCTGAAATTATCTTTGATAATATACTTTTTCTTTCAACGTTTTTTTTTTTTTAAATAGCTGATGCAATTTGAAGATACAACATTTATGATATGTGATATCCACATCAGATATACGCTACGAACAGGCAATCAAATATTATTATTTGTATTTGATAAAACACACTTTTTTTTTTTTATTTATACTATTTGTTTTGTTGTCTCGCTTATTAATATGGGTGTATGTAACATGAATAATCTAAAAGAGTGACAAGAGTATAAAGAATTTTTATTGATTCTGAATTACATTCATTTTGTCTTTAATTTTTTTTTAAAAATTAACTAACTAAAAATTAATTATAAATAAAATATATACGTTGTTATTAACTATATTAATACATTAGTTATTTTTTAATATTAAGAATTTGAATTATTTTTATTTTTCATTTTTGGTTATAATTAAAATAAAATAAAGTTGAACACAAAAAGGGTAATTCTCGTAGAGAGAATATATAACAAGAAATTTCCTTTCGAAGTTGTTTACTTCAGAAGATGGATAATATAAACAAATTTTCACACTTCTTACTTATATAAACACCGAGACACTGAAAAATAAACTAATTAGACTTGAACGTGTATGAAAATTGTAGTAATTATATATTCTCCTACACGAGTCTGCATCTTATATTTATTTATTATTAACACTTGACTAGTTATTTATTAGTGATAGAAGCACAACAATATAGGTCCATTAAGACAGTGGTAAATAATTAGTTCGGTTAAATATGTTTTTAGTATTTTAAGTTGAAGAGAAATTTGAAATTAATCTTTTTTCGAAACTTTTAACCAATTTAGTCTTTTATCTTTATAAATGAGTGAATATAGTTCTTGTAACCAGATTTTGTTAAGTTTATCTCACGTTTCAAGCGCATTTCATGATAGTATTTGAATTGTTTACCCTGTTTGACACATTTTTTCTTCAATGTTAACTCAAATATTATCACAAAACACGTTTGAAACGTCAAATAAATTTAACAAAATTTGGTTAAAAGGACTAAATTCATGCATTTTTAAAAATAAAGGACTAAATTGGACAAAAGTTTCGAAGAGAGACTAATTTCAAATTTCACTCAAACTTGAGAGACAAAAAACATATTTAACCCCAATTAGTTTAATGATTTGTTATATTTTTTTTACTATCATTAAAACTATTAACATACGGTCGTTTAATACTTTTAGACTATTTATGTATTAAATTGTTTGAATTTTAACAATTTCCTTCTTTTTTTTCAAATACTATAAGTTTTGAATTGATTATTTTATCTTAACGAGATATAAGAAATCAAAGTTTGGTTAGTCATAAACAAGATATTGTATGAAAGCACACATTATATATAAGAATATATAAGAATAAAGAGAATGTGGAGTATTATGGATGCCTTAAGAGGTGGATATGTATAAGACAATGTGTATTGATGCCTTAAGTATTATGGAGTATTGTAATGTCTAAAGGATAATATATTATTAAAGGAAAAGGAAATGAAAGAAAATTCAAATGCTTGAAAAATTTCTCCCTTTTGTAATTAATAACAACAATTTCAAACATATCTAACATCATGGTATCATGGTGGTGACGAAGGTGAAATAGTAATTGTTTGGTCGAGTTCAGTGTTTGATGAAAATGTAAAAGGTTCGTTTTAGGTAACAAGTTGGGTTGGTGTTAACTTTTTGCAAACTTACTATTTCCATGAATAATTTTAGAATTAATTTAGAGTATTGAATCCAATTTTAGATGATACTATAAGAACTATAGTAATTTTGGATAAAATGAGACACTACTAAGTAAAACGTTTTTAACAACAATTAAACAAGATTTTTAAAGTATGTTTTTAACCATTGTTATATTAGACGTCATTAAAAAGTTAGGAATCTACGACGATTTTGTACCATCGTTAAAAAATTTAAAAATGAAGACAATTATAGATTCTAACTATTGTTAAAATTTAGGGTTTAGGATGTGGAGGTTACATCATTTTCTCGTGAACTATTCACAAAGAATGCATTAGGTTTCATGTGCGTCGCTTGCAAAGATTTGATGTGGAGATACAATGGTGTGATGTGGTGAGGAGGAGTTACAAGAAGTGCGTGACATGGTGCAAATGAGCTTCACAAGATGCAGAGGTTGCGCGACATAATGCGATGGAGCCTCGCGGGTTGCAAAGTGCACTATGTGGTGTGGCAAAGCTTCGTAGGGTGCAGAGATCTAACAATGGGGCACACGAATCCAAACAACGACACAGTCGGAGCCACGAGCGACAACGACACGAGCAACAACATTCGACTAAGCGATAATGGTAATGTGAACACCGAGGAGGGCAAATAATGCTACAAACGAGAGAGAAGAAGTTTAAAACGAGACAGAAAAATAATGCATGTAGCTACAAAATATGAAAGTTGTGTAGGCTTTTTAAGGACAATTTAAGTAGGGAACTGTCATTGTTTCTTCGATGTGCTACTTTTAACAACGGTTGTAAACGAACCGATGTTAAAAAAGTTTGGCAAAATCACAAAATTCCACCACATTTCATTTGATGACATTTGTTTTTTAGTTGTCATTATTTGGCATTGTGAAAGTTCCTTTTTGCACTAGTAAGATTAAAAAAAAAGAATTTAACATAAACATCACAACTAAGTATTGTAATATTTTTTACATTTTTAAAATAAGAAAGCTATTGAAAAAAAAAATACAATATTCGAGATAAGCTTCTCCATCTAACTCTCATTCTATTAAGCTCATTAATTAAAGTCTTATTTTTTGTTGTCATGAATCCTTATCATAGAAAAATTGTACTCGAATCCCTTAGACCAAACTCTACTGTATATGCTATTGAATCACAAACCCTTATCAACTCAATAAGATAAACTTGTATTAAGTTTAATGATTTAAAAGATGATCAAAAGGTTATTCTCTATTTCTAGAATAATGATTAATTAATTGTGTACTTTTACCACTTTAACTAGTTATGGTTTATCAAATCACAATTATAGATGAGTGTCCTAACTTTTTTTCTTTGTGATTTGTTCTCTCCTCTAAACATTAAAACATTCTCTGATTTAGAATTTGGGGAGATAAGAGAACATTGAGTGTGTTCTTGAACTAGAATTATTCTTGAGTGAGACACTTTACTTTAACGATAAAGTGCTTCACAATCATACTTTTAAAAGAAGATATATTTGTTGCAACTCTTATCTTGTGCACTTCTAAATTTATTACAAAAAAAAAAAGAGAATTTATTTGATTCTTTTATCGCTTGAGCGTCCAATCAAACAAGTAAGCATCTAAAATATAAGATAAGAGCAAATTAATACAATCTTTTCCTTATTAAAACTATAAACTATAAACCATGGCTTCAATGAAAAACTCTATAGTCCAAATGAACATTTAAGTGATAAACTCCAATTAAAACATTAAAGATCTTTACTTCAATATTATATGAATGACCAACATATTGCTTAAACAATATACAAGGCCCAACAAACATAAAATCCAATTAAACTAAGAATTTACATAAATTTTAAATGTCATATGATTTTCTAATAAAATTAAAACAAGTGTACATTAAAAAATAGTGAACAAAAGTTAAATAAAATTTAACATTTTTTATACAATAAATAAAATTTTTTCAATCAAATAATACACCCGATCAATGTCAATTCAAATATCCACATTCACCATAATTCAAATACTCACTTTTTAACTAACCTCATCAATATATTTAAATAGTATAACATTTTAATTTTCTTCGTATACACTCATAATCAATGACGTACCTATATATAGCTGAGCATAAACAAGCGTCCTTCCTCATTTTGTTAAAATTATTATTAAATATCTAGAAGAAAAAAGTATTTTGCTCTCCTTGTTTCTTTAGAAAAGTGATTAATTGATACCTATTATTAAATTGCATGATAACAATTGTTATAAATTTATATTATTTCAAACTAAATTGCTTCCACTTAGGATTTTAGATCCGTCACTACTACTCAGAACGTATAATCTTAGGTTCAATTAATGTATATTTTTCTCAGTTTTTCTCCTCAATTTTTCAAATTACCACTAAGCATTTCATAATAACTTACATACTAGACTTCTTAACAGAATTTAAAAGACTTCAAAAAGAAGTGTAAAAAAGATTCTAATTTAAAAACTAAACATATCACCATAATCTTTAATTAACAAGAATTCTTTCTTGAATATAAAGATAAAACTTTACATAAAAGAAAAAAAATACATAAAACTCAAAATATAAAGAGAAAGAAAAAATTACTTTGATAAAAGCTTTTATCAATTAGAAGAATTAACCTATTTTATATATTGTCATTTTGTATCTTTTACACTTTATTATACTTAAATTTAGTAAACTAATGAAAAATTGTATATTAATGATGGTATTTTAAAATTTATTAAATTTTGTGTATAAATTATTTAATCTCCTAGTTTAATTTATTTATTTCACAATTTAATATTTGATTAATATTCGGTTCTCTCTTAAGTCTAAAATTGATAACTTAATAAAGTTAAAACACTAAATTAATTTAAACCTAGACCATTAAGACACCTAAATTTGACCTAGGAAAATATGTGTCCAAATCTCACATAGGATAGAAAAGATATAATTAAATATTATATAAGACTAAAAATTCATAATTATAATTTTTCAATTTTTTTAATTAAAAGTTATGTGAAATACTTATGTGAGGTAAGATTCAATGTCACATACATATAAATATACTTTCTCTAATAACTCATTAAATAAAAATAAAAACACAAGAATGACATCATAACCAATAGTTTAGGATGATTAACTTATATTATTATAACATTAACATCATAACCATAACAACAAGGATATAAGTATAAGAAGGTCAATGAAGTTCACTAACGTATAAATATATCATATAAAATCTTTGAAGGATAGATTATTAAAAATAATCCAAATAAAAGTCAAAGTCTTATATTAAATAAATAAAATAAAATAAATAACTATAAAAAAATAAATAACTTAAAATTTTTGATTAAAAATAATGTGAAATACCTTTTATCTATTAAACTAATATAATGTATAAGCACAATCAATCACTACCCTATATGAAAAATATAGAATCCATCGATTGGTTATTTATTTTTCATGTCAATTTTTATTTATGGATTTAACATCGTAAAATGACACTGTCTCTTCAATTAACACCAGAAGTTCTTATTGTAGCAATATTATCGACAAATCTAGGTCTTCTAATTCATAACAACCAATAGCCTCTTTCTATTTTGACATTTAAATATTAAAAATAATGTTATTATAGAGAAAAAAAAGGTAATAATCGAATATGCTATTGACAATCATGGTTGAAGGAGCACCGACAAATAATGCTCTTTCATCTTACACCTCAATAATCTCGACCTGTACCTATCGTCATTTCAACAAGGTCCAACAAAATCGATTCATCAAATATTCATTATTAAAATTTTCACCAAAATTAACTAGTTATTCAACGAACAAAAAAGAGCAAACTTTAATATGGTTTTTATTATTTTACAATATTTCTATTTTAATAAAGTTAAGATTTCTTCCTTTTTGTTGATATAATATTATTAAGGTTAATTATTGCATTTAAATTATTGTTTGTTCTAAAGTCCGAATTTCTATTAGGGTTTTGTTTTTGAAAATATATAAAAAAATTAAGTTAATTTTGATCTTGATTTTTAATAAGCGAAATATTAATTTAAAACGTGAAAATCGTAAATAGTTTTTGTTTTGGGTGTAGGACCTAACATTTATCTAAAACATTCAAATTATTTTGATTCTCTTCTTTTTTAACTTCATCCATTCGGTTTCCTTTCTATCTCTCTCGTGTTCGGTTGTCTAGACAGACAATCAGGGTACATGTGGATAAGACTATGATGCTTAAGTCAGTTCAAGTCCGTTCGGGTGAAAGCAATTAATGTTGTAATAAATGCGAGATAAAAAGTTCTTACCAACTTACCTTGAGCTTCTATTTATAGTTTTTCATGAGCATGTGATCAGGGTTTTCTTAATCATGAATCAATTGCTTTTTAAATTTGATTAAGAATGGTCTCAATATAATTTTCAATTACCTATGGCTGACTGACTGTAGCGGGCAGCCTTCGATCGCTTTCCCTCGGACCGTTCGGTTGTGAACTCTCTAAAATCATTCCGGAAAAATTTTCACATCAACAATCCAATAAATTGTCTGTCTGTAGTACACGATCTTCGGCCTCTTATCCTTGGACCGCCTGACCAAATGACTGACTGGATTATTGATAAGTCATACATACAGTTCTATTCTTAAAAAAGTCTAATAATATTATATTGAGTTGAATAAAAACAATTCATATATATTAGTTTTCCTTAATTTCAAGACACATCTTTGAAATGAAATTCCTTCAAAGAATATAATAATAGAAAAATACCTGAAATGCGGTATGATGAGTCCTAAAAATACCATCTGAGATGCGAAGGATTTGTCTGAATAAATATAAACAAAAAAAGTTATTAGTAATTATTTATTATTTAATAAAAAAAAATTGGAAGCATAGAAAAGCGAGTTTTGATGATTGGGTGTGGGTCGGATGGAACGTGGCGAAAACACGAACGTTTGCGCTTCTTCGTTTGTTTGTGTTGGTGTCTTTGTTGGGCAGTGGGTGACACGAAGTTAGTGCTCTGTTTAAATATTATTATTATTATTCATTAAATCGGTTCAAATTATTAAGAAAGAAAGAACTAGAGAAAACACAAAGATAGTTGTAGAAAAAAGTTATTATAATTAATATTATTATATAATTATAAAAATATATTAAAAGAAAAAGTTGAGTAAGTAATTAATTATTTGTGTGAGATATAAAATAATGATTTGAGTTGAGAGAGAGATGGGCACTAGTAGACGAGAGGCACCGAGATCACAATCTTAGCGGGAATTTTGAAAGTCGTTCCTTTTTTTTTTTCTTAATAAATTATTATTTTTATTACTATATTTTCACCACATAAACCCTAACTATTAACGATCACGCGTTCACCACGATCCTCCGCTAAATACCCGCCACGTGTCACATTCTCAACCACAATGGAACAGCCCTCCCTTTCTCTCCGCATCCGAACAAAACCTCTCTTAACTCTTACGTGTCTCTTTCCTATTGCTGCTTTCCCTTTTATTATTTTATAATAATCATCCTAATAATTAATTACTATTACTTCTCTCCCCTCTTCACTTAAAATTATTAAGTCAACATTAATTAATATTAATTATAATTACCCTGCCCATGCGCGGCTCACGAGCCAGCCTTTTCTTCTCCAGCCACCATCAGTAACAACAAACAAACAACACTGTCAATATTAACGTGAAAAAAAATTTAAAATACATGAAATATGTCAACACCTTAATGATATAAAAAAAATGTAATTATTTACCTATAAATTTGAACTCATTAATATTAATCATTATCACATGAGCTAGTAAGAGGTATATTGCGTTAACCAAATTAACCTAAAATTTAATTTCATGTAATCCCAAAACATTTATTAACCTATAATTGCCGAACTCAACATATGTACAATTTAAAATTACGTGTGAATATCTCTGAGAAATAAAGTGTGAGTCAAAGTTTTGTATTAAATATAAAATATAAAGTTAAACACTGTATAAGGTATTTGGATAAAACTGGTGTCAAATACTTTATATGTATTAAATTAATGTTATATATAGAATTACAATCTCTTAATAACCATAACTTATATGAAAAATATATAAACTCAACAGTGATATCACAGTCAATAGAAATGGTTTAAAGTAACTGGCCGCATAACCATAACAAAAATGGGTCACCATACATCTGGAGAACAATATACCATATAACACTATATAAGATGAAATGTTCATAATTCTATTGTTTCAAGGTTTTGAGGTAAAAATGGTATCAATTACGTTATATATATAAGACCAATATCATATATGGAATCACAATCTCTCAATAAGCATAACTTATATAATATAATATATATATATATATATATATATATATATATATATATATATATATATATATATATAAACTCATCGAGAGCCACTACAACAATACATCAATTAAGTAAAATTTTTAAAAACTTTAAATTTCATATTTTTATTACTAGTTAGTCGAATGATAATTTTGTCAAATATTATTATTAGGGTGAATCATGGTACATTTGAAATATTTTGAAGTCGTAAAAATACAGGTAAAAAACATTGGATTAACTTCCTTCACACGTATATATGTATGTAGTGCGGGTATTTTTTGATTAGTAGTAAATTAGTATAGAAAATGAGAAGGTGAGTAGAAGTTGGGAATAAGATTGATGAAAAGAGTAGAGAGGGTTGGACCACGCGGGAGGAGTGGGGGCAGAGATTTGAGAATGGAAGAAAGTGATAAAGAAAAGAGAGAGAGATGTGAAGAGCATATATAAAGCAAACAATGAACAACTTGGGAGTGCAATAAGGGGTTTTGTCATTTTCCACATAGATCCGCTAATTAGGTCAGACCAATCAATCAATGATTCACCCATGGCTCTCTCTCACACACCCGAAACCTCAAAGAAAGACATGCATCTGCTCCTTTGTGCAGACCACACCCATCACTCTAATTGCTTCAATCATTTTGCATGCTCTGTGTAGTGCCAACCCTCTCTCTGTCTCAGTATCTCTTCACGACACAACAAAAATTAAATAATCTTCTTCTTTCATTTCTGTGAAAACCTGTGCTCTCTTCTTTGCTAAAACGTGTCCATAAAGTTCTTCACCAATCTTTTAACAATTTCTATAAACCTTTTTTCCCACACATTTCAAAGGAAAGAGTTCAGTACTTTTCCACAAACTGAGTGTTACAAATCTCAACATAAGGTTTATATTATGATTACATAAATTATGTAATAAAAAGAAATTGTTTCAGTGAAATTCAATTATATTTTTAATTGAGTCATTTTTACTTATATATCAAATACAATTAAAAGATGAAACCAATAAAAGAGTAAGTTAACTAAAACTTAATCAACTTCTAACGGAATGTAAATTATATTTATTATGGTGTGTTGTAACTTAATTTTTTCACATCAAAATGATCAAATCTTTATCATTTTGAGATAATATATATTCACCGTAAATTTAAGGATAATTAGACACTGCGTAAATAATAACACACAAATACATTTTAAAAGATTCATATTAAGTATTTCCTAAATCATCATAATATCTAAGAGTAAATAATCAAGATTAACTCACTACAACTAATATTCATATAACACACAATCACATTTGTACAACTAATATTCATACAACACACAATCATAGGCGCAGAGAAAACTTTTATTTAATTTTTCATAATATCTTAATTTACATGACTTGAATTGGGAATATGTAGGAAATTATTGTTGTTCCATAAATTTTTTATTTAATACATATTAATGCATATGAGGTCAACACATCATCCTTTCACATGTGACTTGATCCATATATATATATATATATATATATATATATATATATATATATATATATATTTTTTTATTAAAATTATATAAAACATTTCCTAAACAAATCATATGAAGAGGAATGAGCTATTTCCCCCTCTCTCTCTCTCACTTGAGAAAAAACCGTTGTTCAAGTGAGGAAACTCAAGAGAAGATGCTCTTTGTTTCTTTTATCTTTAGTTGGCTGAAAATTCTCCTTTTGAGAGAAAATAAATCATAAAACAAGGTTATGTACAAATAAAAATATAGGTTCAAAAATGCATAAATTAATATAAATCACCATTTTATATGATTGTTTTGTATAATACTTTCTTTTTAGCTCAAAATGACTACTCATGCTCAAATGGATTGTTCATATTTCAAGTTCCAAATCAATAAGTTAAATCATTAAAAGTTAAACCACTTTTCTAACTCCATCAATTTCTAATTCAAACCTCACCGATCTAGTTTCGAATTTATTATCTTAAATATAAGATCAATATAATCACTTTACACATTAAAAAAAAAAAATTTCTTGAACAATGACCAATTTATAAACTAAAAATTATTAGTAGCTAAAATAATTTTAAAAAATTATAATTAATCCATAAATTGGTAACTAAAATAATTTCTATTATGAATTTGTCTCTAAATTAGTCACTAACATTAACTACCATGATTTTGGTTATTATCAAATAAATTGATCTCTAATTAGAAAATTGGTCTCTAAATATATTTTTGGTCACTAAAATTAGTCTATTTGATAGTTTTCTTGTAGTGACAAATTCTTAATAGTTCACTCAAATATATAGTAATTTAACTATGTACTAATAGTAAAGTATGTTTTTCGTTACAACCATAAAAACTTAAGAAAGATTATGAAGATAAAATATATTACCAAAAAAAATAAACTTACTCTGTTTTAAAAGCCAATTAAATGGATGTGCTTAGTACATTGTTATCATATATAGGATTTGATTGTAAAAGATATATATGAAGATTTTAGTCATAATTGAAGACAAAATGGAAGAGCTAAAGACAAGAGAGAAACATGTATGGAATTGTATTGAAGACTATTACAAATAATTTATAGAAAAAGAATAAGAAGAAAAAAAGTAGGTCTAAGTCCAAGGTCGTCATAAATAATGATCAATCACATAAAATAAAATATCTCATGTTTTGATACAATGTGTCTTAGACTTACTACATGAATATATTATTCATAACTAGCTAAACATAATTGATCATAGATTCATTGCAATTCATTCATCCAAAGTGCAATACAAACTATATTTATCATATGAATATATTATTCATAACTACTTACACTAACACAATAATTGCCTTTCACGTCGTTGTAATTTACATAAAACCCATACGCCTCAAACGTGAAAAATGCATGGTAGCAATTTTGTAATTAACTTGTCCAAATTTGCGTTTGACTTATAGGGATTAGATGTAAATTTCAAAATTTATGCTTGACTCAAATAGGCTAGATGTAAAACTCATTACAAATAATCTGTAGCACGAACCAATTTGCACTTTCTTCCTCGTGCGAACAACACTATTGACGGCGACAAACTTTGTGAGAGTGTTAGGGCTTCCATTGGTGATTAAAATGTGTGTTTCAAGGCATTTTTGTGTGTGTGTGTGTGGGGGGGGGGTGGCTTTGAGAAACTTCTTTCTCTCCAACTATTTTTTCTATATTGAGGTTAGTTTCAGATCCTTTATCCCTACAATGTAGGCGTGTGAATATTTTGGGGGGGGGGGGGGGGGAATTATTGTTT
>Ga0214544_1008736_pt1 | contig 16532 bp, 9 predicted proteins | sample CNSS3metaG_FD_160074 | JGI IMG/M metagenome (GOLD analysis project Ga0214544, IMG submission 160074) | Root nodule microbial communities from cowpea collected in UCLA plant growth center, Los Angeles, California, USA - CNSS3 | ecosystem: Host-associated > Plants > Roots > Nodule | place: USA...
CTAAATATTATTAGTAACATGGGGTATAGGTAACATGTGATAAAATGTTACTAATTCCTTCTAGTAACATTTTTCATGTTTTAGTAACATTTTTTTAATGTTACAAAATGTGATATATGGAGTAGTGTATTAGTGAGCTAAAAAAATTTAAATTTGTCCCGACCCACCACGGCTGGGTGGGTTAAACAGATTGTTTCACTTGATTAAAAAAATACAATTTTTTTTTTCTTCCGTCCTAAAAAAACTAAATTTTAATTGTGATTAAAATTTAAATAAACTTAAATACAATCTAAAATAATGTTCAACCCCAAATACAAATCAAAATCACAAAAATATTATGTTTGCATTTGCCAACCCAATATGTTGGCTAAAAAAACCAGCCCAACCCAACTCAAATACAAAAACATTATGTGATCCTTTATCTGAGGGTGAGTTGGTAAGCCAACCTGGTTCACCACGGGCTAACCCTACGAGTCCTAACCAACTTCAACAACTCTAATATTTACTGCTAACATGTGACATACATGTGTTAAATTCTATTTAATTAAGGGTTAAATATGTTTTTGGTCTCTTAACTTTCACTGAAAATTGAAATTAGTCAATCTTGGAAACATTGGCCTAATTTAGTCCCCTAACTCTAGAGATGTATAGGTGTGAATTTATTCCTTTTAACCAAATTTTGTTATGTTTATTTGACGTTTCAAATGCGTTTCATGATAATATTTAAGTGTTTTACACCGTTTGATACATTTTTGTTTTAATGTTAACTGAGAAACATATTTGAAACGTCAAATAAATTTAACAAAATTTGGTTAAAATGACTAAATATATGCATTTCTAAAGATGGGGGACTAAATTAGTCAAATATTTTGAAGAGGAACTAATTTCAATTTTCACTAAAAATTAAAGAATCAAAAACATATTTAACCATTTAATTAATATTGTAGTCCTTATATTAAAACAAATACTTATTGTTTTTCAATTTTTTTATGCAATTAAGTTTTAATTTTGTTTAAAACTAATCCATTTTTTTTTAAATCGCATAATGTTGACCATTTTGCTAAATTTGCATTAACATTGTTTGGTGGGTATCATGTATTAGTATCTTGATTTTCTTTTTCACACCACCCATCCATCCCCTTCCTCTTCCCCTCCCTTAGACTACCCCTCCATCTTCTTTGTCCTCCTCCCCTATACATCACCAACCCCAACTCCACAACCTCCACACCACCATCAGAAACTCCAACTCATATTTTTCTCTTGATTTTATTCATGAGAAACTCCAACCCCAACCCCAACTTCCACCTCACGTGGGAGTTGAAGCTTTTCCCACAATTAGATTTGTTGTGCCAAATAGGGTCTCTTTAAGGTTTGTTTGTCACAAGAGTTGACCTTACTCAATCAACATAAGTTTCTTTACATTTTCAAAACCTCTCAAGTATATACAAACCCAATTAAATTGTGATGGTGGTGGTTTGAGAAAGGATGAGGAAAGAGATAAAGGGGTAGTGTAGGGAAGGAGGGAAAGGAAGGAGATGGATGAATGGTGTAAGGGAGGAAGAAGAAGAGGAAGTTTGTGGATGGCTGGTGTAGCGGAGGAGGAGGAGGGGGAAGAGGGAGATGGAGGGTGGTGTAGAGGAAGAGGAAGAAGAACGAGATGAAGGGGTGGTGTAATGGAGGAGAAGGAGGATGGATGAGATGGAGGGATAATGTGAAAAAGTGTAGAGGAGGGCGAAAAGGAAAGAGATAGAAGAGTGGTGTAGGGGAGGAGGAGAAAGGAGATGGACGAGTGGTATAGGGAGGAAGAGGAAGGGAATGAAGGAATGCAAAGAAAAACTCAGAAAACAAAATAGAAAAATAAAAGCTAAAAAAAATAACAAATCAAAATACTTACACTCCTATCGATGTTAATACAAATTTAATTGAAAAGTCAATATTACGTGATTTTAAACCATATTAGGACTCAATTGGGTAGAAACAAAAATTGAAAAACAATTAAATATTTTCTTTCAATATAGAACCAAAGTACTAATTAAACTTTTAAATTTATAACTATTACTATGTAGAGATTTTGTTATTGTGACTTACAGTGCTACTTTATCTTGAAAGTACTATAACTGTGAAAGAAAAGTCTATCTTAAAATATTGCAAATATAAGTTAAATAACATACAATTGTATACTTTGAGTAATACTTCTGATAATTCTAGGTAAATGTAGAAATTAAAATACGTGTCTCTAAATTTTTAATTTTTAATTTTAATCTTTATGTTAGTGTAAAATTATCACGATTGACTAAATATAGTGTTGTTAAAGGTAAATGTAATTACTTGAATTATGTTATTTATCGTATTCTATCGATATTTGATTTGGTTAGTTTTTTTTTTTTAATATTTATGTAACTTAATTAACCAAATCATGCTTTCGTGATTATAATTAAACTTAAACAAAATCTTTTATAAATTAGAATACGTGTAAAAATTGTAATATAACTTACTATTGGGAATGAGTAACAACAATCAAGTGTCAGTGGTAGGTCTTTTTCTTAACATTGAAACAATCCACTTCTTTGTTATTATTATTTTAAAGACACTTAAAGTAAAAACTTCTTTACTTTGTGACTTTTGGAGTGTCTTGCCCATTGCGAAGAATCATGCCTTTTATTATAAGACAAAATACATAAGTATATGCTACCATTTTGTTTAAGAAGTAGTAAAGAAAGAAAGTATGGATATGCAAAAGATTCACACCAATGAAAACCAAACAGATGTTATGACAATGTCAATTAGCATTGACAAGTTTATATTAATTTGATTTTAGTGTAGTTTATCAGAAAAATAAGCAACATGGTGACAAAGAATAAAACATGGTGTGAAAATTTGATTAATTTCATAAAAAACTTCAAGTGTGAGAAAGTGAGAAGAGAAGTATCACATTAGGGAAAATTTACTTTAGTGCTTACTTTTCTTGTTATAAAAGAACCACAACAGTTTATAGACATTTCAAATCGTGAGTCAACCTAGCTCATCACAGGTTTGAGCTAGCACTAGTGTAGAATTCTCATTTTACCTCGCCTTATATGTCTCGGTTGGCCAGGAACCGAAGCATATAATGGCGCGATGTCATTTTTGTAATTAGAACCAAGTTTTAGGCCTCGGTTCTCCAAATACCCGAAGCCAAAAAGGGGTATAGGCCCCGGTTCGCCCAAAACCGGTGCCAAATAGTGGTATAGGCCTTGGTCCAGTAAGACCCGAAGCCAAAAAGTGGCTGGACGTTAGCTGTTTGGCCTCGGTCCAAGGAGACCCGGTGCCAAAAGCGGGTCTATGGCTTCGGTTCCCCTAACAACCGAAGCCATAGGGTTTATTTAGGGTTCAAATTTCGCGAACCATTCTTCTTCCCCACCGCTCTCAATTTCTCTCTGAAACTTCATTTCCCTCTTCTCTCTCCCTGTAACTCTAACTCTTCCACGCTGCACCTCCACTGAAACATAGCATACACAGGATTTGTTCTGGTGGTTGCGTTAACGGTTTTCGGAAGCACAAGGTTGGAGGGAGCGTGGCTTCTATGTAGGTGACTTCGTCGTTGAAGCTTGTGTGAGGGAAGGGTTGTGACAGAGGGAAGATGAAGGTTCCGCGAGTGTAGCGGCAGGAGGAGAGCGTGAGGCCGAGGTGGGTGTGGGCTTAGAAGATCAATGGTGTCATGGATTTGAGAAGTTGTGTGGTCCTGCACGTTTTGATTATGGTCTTTGTTGGGTACACAAAGAGGCTCAATTCTGATAAAACATAAGCGTCGAAGTAGGAGTTTTCGACGGCTGAAACCACCATGCATTGAACCTCTTGCACCGTTAAGGGTTTTGTTGGACTAGGATAAGTTGGATGCCATGAATCTGCTGCAATCCCATTTCAGAAGAAAGGTTTCAGGGTCTCCAAGAATGCGCTGCAGCACTGCGTAGAACAGGCCTCGGTTTAAGCGTGACTCGAGGCAGAAAAACGCTTTACGGCTTCGGTCCACACCCGAGGCCAAAAGACATCCCTTTTGGCTTCGCTCCAATATGCTTCGGTTCTAAAACCAGGGTAGAATATAAAAAACAACCGGGGCCAAAGGCCCTTATTGTACTGGTGTAGGTCGGGATGAAAAAAATAATGTTTTTGCCAATTTTGGGTCAAATAGAGTCCAACTCACTTAAGTTGTGGGTTATGCAGGTTTGAGACTGGGTATCAACCCAATTAAATTTTAAAAAGGTTATCTGAAACCCTAATTTCCATTTTGTCTGTTACCCTATTGGTTTCATACATTATTCCACGCGCATATTCCTATTCTTTTTCTAATTTCAATGGCTAATATCACTTGTTTTACTTCCATTATCAGCGAGGCCTGCAATCATATTCAACTTTCATTATTTCTCACTTCCAACACCATTTGCCGATCCTTAATCATTCTTCACACACCAATGGAAAATAAGAGAAGGAGAATGAGAAGAAGAATCATGTGTCAAATTAGCGTCTTTGGACCTTGACCAACCAGAGGAATCTCGTGAGTGTTAAGGTCGAAAAAGAGAATGAACGTGATGCCACAATCATTATTACCAACGACAACGATGGCATAAATGGTGGTCATCACCAGCGATGGTTTGGACAAGGTGAGGCAACAGAGCGACACAAAGCGAAGATGAGGTTGCGAGTTATCTAATTTTACGATCTGAAGGAAGAAAAGGGAGGTCATGCGTCGATAGGATGACATAGTCGTCAACGACGATGTTGTTGACAAATCTTGTTGATGATATTGAAGCCATGGTTGGCGATGGCATCTCATGAACGAACCTGGATGGATAGGGAAGAAGAAGAGCTTTTGCTTCTTTTTTTTTTTAGAAAACATGTGCAAAGAATATGAAATAAAAAAGTTATTACACATGTTAGTGAGTCAACCCACCTAACCCACCAACCTGTGATGGGTTAAGTCGGGTTGCAAAAATTCTGACTGACCATAAAATGATCTGAATTGGGCTCACTCATTTTTAACCCCACCTGTGGTGAGCCAATCTGTGTTAGTCAGGTTGACTCACTTGGCACCCCTAATATTTTCTTAGTAAGACACACAAAAGTAACTTCCTCTTGTTTTTTGGTGCTTGAAAGGTGAATTAAGAAAGAAAAAACATTTATCCTTTAAGGTTTTCTTTGTAGTTGTTTTTCCTATTTCAAAAGGAGTGTATTAATGTTTTCTCTTTGGATTTAGAGAAAAAGTTATTGTAATTTTTTTTCCTTTAGTAAATTACATTATTGTTTATTGTCTAATTATTTTATTCTTCTTTTCATCTTTTATTTTAGTTTAGTTATTATGTTGTTTTGGTACCAAATACAAACTTTTAAATATAGTTGTAGTGGAGAAAAATATACAATGATAATCCTCATAATCACAATCCAATTTAGATCCCCACATAATTCTTTAACAATATTTTTCATTTGGTTTTGTTCCAAGGGGATGCCTCTAAATACACCTAGACGTAGAAACAATTGGTTAAAATTCCTATAAGTTAAATATGTTTTGGGTCCATTAATTTTTAGTGAAAATTAGAATTAGCCACTCTTCAATACTTTGACCTAATTTAATCCTTCAACTTTAGAAATACGTGGATTTAGTCTTTTTAACTAAATTTTGTTAAGTTTACTTGACATTTCAAATACGTTTATTGGTAGTTCTTAGCTAACATTGAAGCGGAAATGTGTCAAACAGTGTAAAGAACTCAAATATTATCATGAAACGTGTTTGAAACATCAAATAAACTTAACCAAATTTGATTAAAAGGATTAAATTTACGCATTTATAAAGTTGGGGGACTAAATTGGTCCAAATTTTTGAAGAGAGACTAATTCTAATTCTTACTAAAAGTTATGGTACCAAAAACATATTTAATCCAATATCCTATCCTTTACAATTACTTAATTCCACAAAATAAGAGAACAAACACCCTTTGAAAGATAATTTTTTATCAAATAAAAATATAGATCATTACTTGTTTTTTCCTCCTAAAATCCTCGTTGAATTCTTTAGTTATTGTAGCAACAACCACGTGCACTAAATATGTAACAATACTAAAGTAATACTACAACTATTTCAACTAACCATTCAAAGATATATAACCTTATCCCTTTGAAAGAAAGAAAAATTCCTTCATGTACAAACTAAGAAAACAAAAGGAAAAATCTATTATATATATATATATATATATATATATATATATATATATATAATTCTCAATGACAAAATGTGCATTAATATAATTTTTTATCAATATGCATTAATATTATACTAATACAAACAATCGAGAAGATAAAGACAAAAAAAAAAATTGAGATAAAGCAAGACTAAGGTGAACAAAATGATTATAATGGTAAATGACAATGGAGACACTCATTTCCAAACAAAATTCGGTCACTAAATTTATTATTTCTTAAGTAGTGTTCTACTAAACCTTAGAAGGAGGTATCTTATTAATGACAAGTTCATAACCTAGTTGATTACTTGCGATAGGAAAAGTAGTATACCACAATGCCACCTATAGTTTCTTCAATAATGATGTTATTGATTGTTTGTGTGTTCATTCAATAACTTGAGAAAGTGATTTAACAATAACGAGTTATGAGTTAACCTATATAAGATACTACAACACTACATTTTATCCAAAAATTTCAAAATTATGTATATATTTGTTTCATATATTTAACTTTCTCATTTCTATTTAATATGAGATTCAAACTGATGTTTAAATTATTAAGACTAAATTTCACTAAAATTCCCTTCTTACAACAAATATATGGGTGGTCTATCTTGATTGGGAAAGTAGTTCTAGTCACCATTGTCGTAGCATACCCAAGATAGTGGAAACAAATCTTCTTGTGAAATCCATTGTTTTGCTTTTACATTCAATTGACTCTATAAATAGAGTCTTTGATTGTAATTTGTATGTCAAACATAGTGTGAAATAAGAAGAGGAATTATTTTGATATTTCTTTGTGTTTTCATATCTCCATGTTTCTTCCAACAAGTGGCATCTAAATCACAAGATTGGGACCTAAAGGATTACTATCACAGCGTCATGAAATGGAGGTGAAAGTTTTCTACCTACATTGCCAATTCTTGTTGGCAAGAATTATGACCACTAGATTATAGAATGGAGGTTATTCTTAGTTTTCAAGAAATTTTAGAAATCGTGAAAAAAAAATGATGCTACAACCAAGAAGAAAGACTACAAGGCTTGTTGTCTTCTTCATCAGTGTGTAGATCTTGTGAACTTTAAGAAGATCTCTAAGGTTGACTCAGCCAAAAAGACTTAGGATATTCTGCAGAAAACATATAGAGGATTTGAGAAGACCAAGAAAGTTAAGTTGTAGTGTCTTAGAAGATAATATGGGTCATTATCTATGCTTGATCAAGAATCGATTGGAAATTGCTTCAATCAGATTCAATTGTTGGTGAACTCAATTAAGGCTTATGGAGAATCAGTCACAAATTGGTGGAGAAGGTTTTGAGAACCTTTTGTCTAAATTTGACTAATTGTGGTTGCAATTGAGGAGTCTAAAGACATATAAAAGATAAAGCTATAGGAGCTCCAAGGTTCACTAGAGGCTCATGAGCTAAGATTATTGTCAAGAAGTGGTATGAAAATTGTTGAATAACAAGCTCTGCAAGCTCAAGTATGGTTCAACTTGTGGTAAGTGGAAGAAAGGTGAAGAGTCTATGACTCACCATGCAGCTATGTAGGACCTTCCTAGAAGAGTGAGAAGAAGCATGACTAGAAAGGAGGCCTCTAATCCTTCTTCCATTTCTTTATTCTCTATTACCTTATGTTAGTGTTCCCTATGTTAACTTTTGTTGACTTGACTTTGGTTGACTTATTGACCATAGTTGACTTTACCTAAGTTGACATGTTTATCTTTTTCTTTCTTTCTTTATTTGTTTTGTAGGTTAAGCTTATGCTAATTAGGAGTGAAATAACACTGATTGGAGTGGAGGAGAGCATGGCCTTGCAACTAACAAGCTTGAACATGTGGAGGAGAGAAGAAAGCAAAAAGAAAAAGCAACATGTACCATGTACCACATGGTACATGTACCTTGGCTGCACACCACATCCACCTAGGATGAATATCATGAAGAAGCCACCATTTCCATACCAAAGTGTCTTGTTTTAAGCTAGTTTTTAACTTAGTTTCTATAAGCGAGATTTTGTTATTTGCATAGACACCCTTAGGTCATATTTTCATTGCTTAGAGACTCTTCATGCTTACCTGTTTAAGGGGCTCTACTTGATATGTATAAGGATTGAATCTTTTGAGTTATAATACAAATAGTTTGATCATACGGTGAGGAGTTCTCCATTAGAGTGAAGCTTCACTAGCCTTATCTTGAGCTACCTCTCAATTGGCGGTATCATCACTCACCTTAAAGGTCAGATTGCCTTGTGCCCCCCTCTAAGTGGTGTGTCATCACTTGTCATCCCCTCCCCTTTCATGCCTTTCCATCTTTTGTTCATTTTCTTCTTAATTCCATTCAAATTTCCTTTTTCCATTACTATCTTTTTTTTTTATTTCCTTGTTTAAATGAACTCTCTTTTTCTCTAGAGCTCTTAAAGTGCACCTTCACATCTAGATAACTTGTTATCTTAATGTCCAGTGGAAATCTTATTCTCCATATGTTTGATGCCTTGTCAACTTGTGAGCATGATTTTTTTGTGTTGGTTTTTACCTTGGCCAAGAGTTATTTGTGGTGTTATCTTGCCAAAATTTTCTCTCCACGTGTTAAATGAGTGTTTAAATATGTTTAGCTTTTGTTTTAAGTCCATTTTCATATGCTAATTTGAAGTTTTCTATTTATTGTTACTAAAGTATTTGAAATTGCATGATAAATTTGACTAGTTTTTGTGTGTGCCTTGGAATTGATTGATTGACCTAAAATCAAAATCTAGACACATTTCCTTAACTTGTGCTAAGCTAGATTTATAAAATATAAAATTTTTCCAACCAATATATGCAAAGGCCGAAAGCTATCTTGTTCCTTTGTGAAACTCAAAATTTGAAAATTTTCTTGCCTCACTAGTGCAGAATTACATTTTTACCTCGTCTTATAGGCCTCGGTTGGCAAGGAACCAAAGCATATAACGGCGCGGTGGCATTTTTGCAATTCCAAGCAACTTTTATGCCTCGGTTCAAGAAAAACCCGAAGCCAAAAGGGGTTATAGGCTTCGGTTAAAAAAACACCGGTGCCAAAAGGTGCTTATATGCTTCAGTTGAACAGACCCGAAGCCAAAAACGTAGCTAGAAATTTCAAAAATGCCACTAGCCATTATGTCTTTGGTCTCAGGTAGCACTGAACCGGGGCCAAATAGTTTAATTAGGGCATAAAAACGCGAACCCCTCTACTTCTTCCTCTCGCGCCGCTGCATCTTCTCCATCTCTCTACGTCTCGCTGGATCCCCTCTCCCTTTCACCTCACGCATGAACAAAGCAAACATCACCACCCATCTATGCCGCACCCATTCTGATTGGTGATGAACCATAACGACAACACCGGCCACCACTACGACGCGAAAATAGGGCACCAGATTTGCAACGCGGCGACGCGATCCACCATGGCAGCACCTTTCGCGAGATCGCCATCACGCTCCACTAGAGGAACCACCGTCGAGATCTCCGCCACTGCAAAAAGCCACTGTCTGATCAAACCTAAGGACCCGACAGATCAACCGGCGAGTCTCTACGTGGCGAGTCTCAAGGGAAAGCAGATTACCATATTTGAATCCCCCGATGGTGGAACTGTGGCGAGGGATTTCACCTACATTGACGATATTGTGAAGGGGTGTTTGGGGGCTTTCGATACGGCCAAGAAGAGTACTGGAAGTGGCAGAAAGAAGAAAGGGCCTGCGCAATTGAGGATTTTTAATTTGGGGAATACTTCCCTCGTGCCTGTGAGTGAGCTTGTTGCGATTTTGGAGAAGCTTCTCAAGGTGAAAGCGAAGGGTGTGCCTCGTGCTCGTTTCTGTGAAATCAAAAGTTTCGAGAGGGCCAAGGAGAAAACGATTGATGATGATGAACAAAGGAGCGTGCTGTGCCGCGAAAAATTTAATTAAAAAAATGTTTTTACCATTAGGCTTCGGTTCTCGTGGACTCGAGGCAGGAAAGGAACCCTATGACTTCGGGTAACAACCAAGGCCAAAAGGGGTACCTTTTGGCCTTACCCCAATATGTCTCGGTTCCAGACCCGAGGCAAAATGAGGAAAATAACCGGGGCAAAAAGCCCTTACTACATTGGTGCCTTATGTTTCTAGCTTGAATGCTTGAGTGTTTGATGAGTTTGGCAAATTAGTTCCATCATTATTTGGTCCATATCTTCCTTGTTTATACTTGATTTTTGGTCTTGAGATTGCATGCTCAAATATTTTCCATAGAGTCTTTTTTCATGTCTTTCTTGTGTTAGTCTTCTTACTAGTTTTGTCACATTTTTTTTCTTTCTTTAGAGTGTAACTTTCTTGTTTTTGGTGCTTTTCTTGCTTGTCATAAAGTATCTTAGTTTTGTCATTGGAGTTTTCTTTTCTTGACACTCTTGAGAATGAATGTTGTGACATGTTTCTCTACTTGGGCTTGCTAGTTTATGAAAATATGAAAATCTAGAGAAGTTTTCACTCTTTTGGAAGAGCTTAAGTGCCTAACCTTGTTTTGCTTGGAAGAATGATGTAAACACTTGGGGTTGTTGTTTTTATGCCATTTTGGTCTCAGTATGTTTGAATTTTCTAACCATTTCAACTACCCTTGTCTCGGCTTTAAGCTTGTGTTGTAGGAACCATGAATTTGAATGACACCATTGTGGAGGAAGTGGAAGAAGAGTCACCTTTGAACTACACTAGAAATGGACAATCCTTGGTGTAACAACGCAACCAAGAGTAGACCTTGGTGAATTTGATTCATGAAATGGAGCTCACTAGAAAGAAGACCTTTGAGTAAATGAGAGAAGACATGACATAAAGTGAACTTAGGAGCACATCCAAAGGCTTGAAGCTAGCAAGGATAAGAGGAGAAGGAGGACCTCATCTGAGGACTCCTATGGTGTAGTAAGAAGGAGGTACAATAATGGTGATGGTGGAAGGCACATTTCCCTACCCAAAAGACAACCACCTCCAATCAAGATTCCTAAGTTCAAAGAAGACAATGATACTAACATCTACTTAGAGTGGGAGAAAAAAGTAGACCAAATCTTCAATGTACTTTTACTTGGTGATCAAGGGTAAGTAGATTTAGTAGTTTTAGAATTTGAGAATTATACCATGACTTGGCGACATTAAATTTGTATGAACTTTATTACCAAGAGCCACCACGACTCTTTGGATGAACATTAAAACTTTGATGCACACTAGGTTTGTTCCTTCTTAATATAGGAGGGAGACTCTTTTGCAGCTTCAAAGACTTCAACAAGGGTCCATGTATGTGAATGAGTATGCTAAAATTATGGAGTCTCTACTTCTCAAAGTAGGACTTTAATTTGAAAGTGAAGAAGAAAAGGTAGCTAGATTTATGAGTGGGTTAAGAGGGACATACAATATGTGGTAGAGTTGTATGAGTACTCCTCTCTTGAAAAGGTTTTACACCTTGTCATTAAAGTTGAAACTCAATTGAGAAAGAAAATTGAGGCCAAGAGGAGTGGTTCATACAATGACTACTACTCTAGTGGTTGGAAAAGAAAAGAAAGAAAACATGATAAATAAACTTTTGAGAGTTTCCAAGACCCATCTCCTAGAACCAATTGGTCTAAGACTTCTCACAATGCTCCTAATTCTTCTCAAGGTTGAAGGACAAGTTCTATAAATTTTTAAATGCTTGGGGTATAGACACATAGCTTCCAATTGTCCTACAAAGAGAACCATGACTTTGAACCTCAAAGGAGAAATAGAGAGTGAACATTTTTCTCCCCCTTCCCGTGAGAGTTCTTCCTCTCACACTTCTTCTTCATCTTTATGTAAGGATAGGATTAAACCAAGTAAAGGTGGTTTGTTAGTTGTAAGGCGCATGCTAGGGCAAGTTCCCAAAGAGCTTGAATCTTTTCAACGAGAATATGTTTTCCATAAAAGGTGCCTTATCAATGATAAATTGATAAAGGACTATCTCTTGAGGAAAAACATTTACAACTCAAAGGATATATGACAAGGTCAAAGGTCAAAATATGTCTACTTGACGCTTATAATTTTTCAAGAAGGAAGGAACTTAAAGAACATAATGATCATGAGCACAATTGAAAAATAATTTAAGGAATTAAATAAATTATAATTTTATTTTAATTTTACATAATGTTAAATTAATTGGGTGAATGAATCTCGTTGTGCAAGCCAATTTGTGTTCGCTTGGTGAGTAGTCATTGCTAGGTGAAAGTCTAGATCTGTAATTTTCATTTTTTGTTATTTTTATGTGTTTTGGGCTTTGAGTTTTCTTTTAGGATTTATAGTTTTTCTTAAATTTATGTGTCTATATATAAAGGTACCCAAAGCTGATGTAAATATTTTTTAGTCATATATTGAATTTGAGTTTATTAAAGAGAGGATTCTATTTATTATTGGCTTAGGCCTTAGGTTCTTATCAAAAATTGACATCTTTGTGGATAATCTTCCTTGACTTACCAATCTTATTGATTGTGGCGTCTCTATTATCGAATCTTATCAAAGAGTGACCTCTTTGTGGTGAATCTTCACTTGACTTATCAATCTGCTAGATTATGATGTCTCTTATCCCTGTCTTATTCTGCATTCTTCTCTGATTTATTTTTGTTGTGCTTTTTAAGGATTGTTAACTCACTTTTTCTTAGTCATTTTTAGAGTTAAACAAAACCTAAATAATCCCCCTGATGAAGTATAGGGAAATTAACTCAAGGGAGAATCCAAGGAAATTATGTGTATCAAGTTTAGCTTGCGTAATTTAATCACGCTAAAATTAAAATAAAAGAAAACAAAGGGGGAAAATTAAAATTAAACAAAGAAACTAAGAAAAAATGTGTAGATTTCTATTTAATTAAAATTAAATTAAATTCATGATTAAAAAGTGAAATCAAGATATGCATGAATGTAGTGCATGAGATGCAAGGAACCTAGAATGGAATGAGGAATTGAAATGAATCTAAATTGGAATAATGGTGAACCTAGATGAGTGATTTATGCATGAACAATTAATGGACCCACTAAAATGAGAATTTGTCACACAAAGCTAGAAATTGTGAAACTACAAAATTGAGAAATTAATGCATAATTGTCATGGTGAATTGAAATTAAAATGGAGTGAAAAAAAGCATATTTGAATGGGTTGTGAATGAGTGAATGTAATGAACCTACTGATGTGAGGACATGATACATGAGATTCATATCATAACAGGTTATGAAACAAATGCAGAATTCACGTGAATGTAGTGCAGAATTTACAATAATGGCAACATCATCAAAACCACAACAACAGCAGTACACCCACACTTATTTCTCTAAAATGTAATGCATATATAAGATGAATTGAAACCACTTGGTAGTAGAGATTTGGACAGTGACAATAGTGAAATAACACAAATCTAGAATGAAAATGAATGCATGGAAATCATGAATGCTACCTAAACTTAGATGAAAGCATGCATGAAATATATGGCTGTTGTGACTTGGACTGCAGTAGTTTGTACTATGCATCTTGTGATAGCAGAGATTTCACAACAAACTGCAAAATACCATTTCAACTAATTCCAAAGTGCAACAAAATTTTGCAGCAAATTCATGCAATAAAGATTAGTGATGCAGGTTCAGGATTATGTAGAGATGCAGATGCAAATATAAGATGAACTAAACCACTTGGCTTCAGAGTGTTATCCGACAATGACTCATGGACATATTTGAACTTCTAACAGTCACCTAGATTAGTTTAATTCATGTCCAGAGGCAATGCATATGTTGTATGGACCAATGGTAAATAATGCATATGTACAAAACATAAATATGCATGAAAATAAAGATCTATAACTAAGCCACTACCATAATTTGCGAAACTGGCAAATGTATGAAACTAATACCATTAAGACAGAAACTTAAATTTAGGGCAGAATAAAAAAAATAGAGATATTCCAAGATAGAATTAAGCATTACAGAATAAATATAAAATTGAGAGTTATTGCAATGAATGAACAAGGATCCATTTACACTCGAGAAGACATCTCGATATTGTGTTCCCACTTTGCGGTCACTTGATTTCCAAAGGGAAACCTTAACTGCACAGACTATGAACCTGTGGTCACTACACTAAATTAAGAACACATAGTTAAAATAAAACTGAAAACAATAAAGGAATTTAAAAGAAATATAAAATTTAAATGCTGAAAACATAAACTGCAATTGAATCGTAAACAAACAAACTCAACAATTGTAAATCAGAACTGCACTGGAACATTGTATTTCATTGTCAAAATTATAAAAGGATTACACAAGACAAGAAAGTGTTAGAAATTAAAATGGTGAAGGAAGCTCACTTAGCATAATCTCGACCACTTTGTGCTCGTGATTGACTAGGTGGGACTACCCAACACACTGGAAGAAACCTAATCTTTGAAGGCCGCTTTGTGCTCATCAAAGAAGAGGAAACCCCCTTATAATTCACTCTCTCCCTCGCTCACACCAAGAACACCCAAAGAACATGAAGAACTCGAACCCTAATCTCCAAGCATTTTTCTCTCTTGCGTAACGAGGGCTCTCTCTCTCAAAAACCTAAAATCTACCCTTATTTTAAACCCCCAAAAAGCGAAAAATCATAAAAGGAAAACCCAAAAATCGCGTATTCATGAATCCTTCTTCGCTGCCCTTGATTAGCTTTGATCATGCCTCATTCGTCCATCTTGAATCAGCTTCCATCACCTCCCTTGATCAACCTTTACTCTCATCATGAGCTCTAGATCTCGAGCCTTCATCATACATCAATCTCATTTCACCCTCGCTCTCGTCACGTTGATCACGCATCAGCTCTGGTTCGTGTACAACATCAGGTTTGGTTCTCAAAGGAGAGCTCTCTTGCCTCTCTTGATCAACATCAAAGTATCTGCCTTAAGTGAAATTGTGCTTTTAGGTGAAGGGCTAATATGCAAATAAGAAAGATTGGAGTCAAGGGGTCAAGAATGCGAAATATAAAAAGGAAAAGGGTTTCCTAGCAAAGAGAAATTATTAAAAAGGGATTTTTAAAGAGGGCAAACTAAATAAAACAAAATACTATTAAAACTAACATTTTTATCACATTTTTTTATGAAAACTAAATTTTCCTAAGCAACAAACAAAAATAGTTAATTCAAAACAAACAATTATTTATTTAAACTAAAAAGAAAGTTTTAGAAAGGAAAAATAAGCAAAATTGAAGTGCTAACAAGGATTCAAATTCAGAAGTGATCGTACTATTTCTTGGATAAGATTGTATTATATGGTATCAGAGGAAGGTTCCAGTTTAAATTTCCTCTTCTATCTTATTTTTTTGTCAAACGAAAAAAAGAAAAAAAAACATAAATTTTTTTGAATGTCCGTGTCCTGTGATTTGTTTTAAAGTTTTGTTTGGTTCATTATTCATAGAATTTTATAAGGAGTAAAACCCCTAAAGTTTTATCCAATTCTGTTGAGTTTTTAAATTGTCATGTTTTTTGTATTCTTTGTTTAAATTGTGTATTTCTCCATTTGATTCTTGAATATTTTTTTTTTTTGTTTTTATGTTTTCTTGTTAATTGTAGTCCCAATTAACTATTTGCAAGTGCAATTACATTGATTTACATGAGTTTGGCGGTTTGAAGGTCAATTTGTTTTTTTTATTTGTTTTGTGAGTTAAATTGCAAAATTGAAAAGAAAAGAAAGAATAGTGGATCCAAGTCAAAAGGAAACACACACACACACACACACACACACACACACATATATATATATATATATATACATATATAAAAAAAATAAAAAAAAAAAGTATGGATCTATGAGTAAAATAAAAAAAATAGTTTAACAAACATTTTTGCTGCAATTTTATTTGTGGTTTATTGATCTGCTTAATTATAATCAGTCTTTTCTTAGAGTCTCCTCATTGTCTCCTTTAACTCTTTTTGGTACTATGGAAGTCACTCATTTTGTGTGATGTTGTGCCTATGGAAGCCACTCATATTTTACTTGGAAGGCCATGACAATTTGATAAACATGCTTTCCATGATAGTCATGCAACCAAATTTACTTTCCATTTCTAAGACAAAAAGATCACATTTCTACCTCTGATGAGTCATTATTTTCTTCCATTCCACTGGCCTTTGTGTACTCATTAGACAGTTGATTAGTGCTTAATTATTCATCTTTAGAGTGTTTTTCGTCTGTTGGGCTTTATTGGGCCACTGTTCCGAATTTGGACTAATTTCACATTATTTGGCCTAATTTTTGTTTTTAATTATTTTTAGGTATTTGGGTGAAGCAATTTTGGAGCTTGGACATCAATATTCAGTTGAAGAGAGTCGCCACATCATT
>Ga0214544_1008738_pt1 | contig 16527 bp, 14 predicted proteins | sample CNSS3metaG_FD_160074 | JGI IMG/M metagenome (GOLD analysis project Ga0214544, IMG submission 160074) | Root nodule microbial communities from cowpea collected in UCLA plant growth center, Los Angeles, California, USA - CNSS3 | ecosystem: Host-associated > Plants > Roots > Nodule | place: USA...
GTCGAAGGGGCGCCGGTTCCGGCAGCTCCTGCCGCAGAGTCCGATGCGCCTTCGCCTCGCCGCTTTGTTCCTGACGCTGCTGATGTCGGCCGCGCACGCCGCCCCGGCGCCGCAGCCGGTCGAGATCCCGCTCGCGTCCGGGGTGCTCCATGCGCAGCTCTACAAGCCCGCGGGCGAGGGGCCGTTCCCGGCCGTGATCGCGCTGCACGGCTGCGGCGGGCTGGGTAGCCATTCCGATCCCGTGCTGCCGCGCTATCGCGATTGGGCTGAACGCCTGCTCAAGGCCGGCAATGCCGTGCTGCTGCCCGACAGCTACGGCTCGCGCGAGCTCGGCCCGCAATGCCGCGTCAAGGAGATGCACGTCAAGGCGCGGCGCGAACGCGTCGCCGATATCGCGGCCGCGCGCGCTTGGCTGATGCAGCAGCCTTGGGTGGCGCGGGACCGTGTCAGCCTGATCGGCTGGGCCAATGGTGCGAGCGCGCTGCTCTGGGCCGTGCGTCCGCAGAGCGCGGGGCGCGATCACGGTCCGGACTTCCGCGCCGCCATCGCGTTCTATCCGGATTGCCGGATCTCGGCGGGCCTCGGCTGGAGCACGCGGGTGCCGACGCTGGTCTTGATCGGCGCCGATGACGAGGTGTCGTCGCCGCCGGCCTGCCGCCAGATGGTGGACGGGGCGCGCGGCCGCAGCGCGTTGGCGCGCATCGTGGTCTATCCCGGCGCCGATCACGATTTCGACCGGGCCGGCGCGCCGCTGCACGCAGCCGCCGCGCCCGAGCACGGAGATGCCGAAGCCCGCGCCGCCTCGCAGAAGGACGTCGCGCAATGGCTGGCGCGGTGATGGCGGTGCCGTAGCACGTGCCCGCGCCATCATTCGACCACGATATCGATTAAACGCATCTCACATGCATGGCCGCATCACGCTCTTCGCCTCCGCCCTGATCGTCTTCACCGTCGCGATCCTGCTGTTCGAAGCCCACGCCTCCCATCGCGCGCCGGACCATTGCGGCTTCTGGACCACGATCGAGGCGGGATTGTCGTGTCGCTGAAGTAGATTTGAATGGGAGACGCGCTGTCGCCACATCGTCATTGCGAGCGCAGCGAAGCAATCCAGAATCCCTCCGCGGAAGCAGTCTGGATTGCTTCGTCGCAAGGGCTCCTCGCAATGACGCGGATAGAGCCCGTCCTCCCTCCTCAGAACAAGCTGCCCTGATCCACCGGCTTGACCAGGCGCCTCGGCGCCGGCTTGGTCTCCGCCGCCGGCTTGGGCTGCGCCGGCGCGCGCCTCTCCGCAGGCGCCGCACGATCCGCATCCGCCGTCGCGCCGACGCGGCCATCCGCGAACTCGATCTCGACCCGCGCGCCGGGGCCGATCGTATCAGCCGCATGCACGGGATGGCCGGCCTCGTCGCGCACCAGCGCAAAGCCGCGCGCGAGCACGCTGCGATAGGACAGCGCGGAGAGCAGCTTGCCGCTGTTCTCGACCCGCGCCTCCAATCGGTGCAGCAGCGTGACAAGCGCGCGCTGCGCCCGCTCAGTCAGACGATGCGTGCGCTCGCGCTGGCGGGCAATCGCATTGCGCTGCGCCTGCGCATTCGCAAGTTTCGAGGCGCGTAAGCGAACCTCCAGCCCCGCAAAGCGGTCGCGCCGCCGCCGCAGCAGCGAGCGCGTGGAGAGACCAAGCCGCTCGCCGCACACGGTGAGGCGATGATCGGCCTGCGAGATCTGGCCGTGCAGCACCCGCAGCGTCAGTTTCGCGCTTGCGGCGGTGAACCTGCGGAAATGCGCATGCGTGTTGGCCTTGAGGCAGCGGGGCAGGGAAGCGCCCGCCGAATCCAGCCGCTGCCGCGGGATCGCCAGGAGATCGCCGGCCGCCGGCAGCGCGCGCGCGGCGGCGCGCAGCTCGCTGCGGCGGCTTTCCTGGGCGCGTTGCCAATAGGCGCGGGTGCGGCGCCCGAGATCGCCGACTTCGACGAACAGGTCGCTGCGCACCGGCACGGCCATTTCCGCCGCCGCGGTCGGCGTCGGCGCGCGCTTGTCGGCGACGAAGTCGATCAGCGTGATGTCGGTCTCGTGCCCGACCGCCGAGATCAGCGGGATCATGCTCTCGGCTGCCGCGCGCACCACGATCTCCTCGTTGAAGGACCAGAGGTCCTCCAGCGAGCCGCCGCCGCGCGCGACGATCAGAACATCGGGCCGCGGAATCCTGCCGCCCTCGGAGAGCGCGTTGAAGCCGCGGATCGCGGCCGCGACCTGCTCGGCCGAGCCGTCGCCCTGCACCTTGACCGGCCACACCAGCACGCGGCGGGGAAAGCGGTCCTCCAGCCGATGCAGGATGTCGCGGATGACGGCGCCGGTCGGCGAGGTCACGACGCCGATCTTCTTCTTGCGCTCCTCCATCAGCGCCATCAGCGCGCCGATGCCGGCCGGCTCCAGCGCCTCGATCACGATCTGGTATTTCGAGGAGCCCGGATAGGTCGTCAGCTTGCCGGTGGCGATGACCTCCAGCCCCTCCTGGGGCTTGAAGCGCATGCGGCCGTGCACGCCCTTCCAGATCACCGCCTCGATCTTGGCGCTCTCGTCCTTGAGCGCGAAATAGCAATGGCCGGAGGAATGCGCCCCGCGAAAGCCCGAGATCTCGCCGCGGACCCGGACATGCCCATAGGTGTCCTCCACCGTCCGCTTCAGGGACTGCGAAAGCTCGGAGACGGTGAATTCGAACGCGTTGTTGAGTTGTTCCGCAGGCGGCATCTAGCAAACGATTCGGCATGTTGGGGGTCGAGGGCGACGTTAAGGATTTTCGCACGCCAGCGCCAATCGATTCGGTGGCCGAGGTCCGTGCCCTGGGGGCAACTTGACTCACCTCATATTTCATATATGAAAGTACTAAATCATATATGAATAATAGGAAGCGCACCCCATGGCTGTGGCCACCGATCCCGAGGACCCGCGCGGACGCATGTTCGGGCAGTACCAGCTCAAGCCGAATAGCGGGGTCAATCCGCCCTATTCGCCGGCTTATCCGGTGGAGTGGGGTTGCACCTTGCGGACCGTCGAGATCATGACCCGTGTCGCGCCCGGCAAGGTCGCGACGCTGCTCGCCGAGACGCCGTTCGAGATCGCGAGCGACCGCGTCGCCTTCCGCTTCATGCGGTCGCCTGGCCATTCCCTTGCCGTGCACGCGGGCGAGATGTTCGATCTGATGATCTCGGTGCCTGTGCGCTACAAGGGGCTGTTCACCGAGACGCATATCTTCATGTATTGCAGCGATCCCATGGGGATCTGTGCCGGGCGCGAGGTGTTCGGCTACACCAAGAAGGACGCGCATTACGCCTTCGATGAGCACGCCGACGGCTCGATCACCGGATGGGTCCGACGCCGCGGCATTCCGCTGGCTGATTTCTCCTTCACGCCGGATGCGTCGGCGCCGGTTGTCCGCATCGTCGACGGCGACGAGCTGCCGGCCGGCGAGATCCATGTGCGCCGTCTGCCGCACCCCGAGCGGCTCGACACGGCCTATGCGGACATCGCCTATCGCCGCACGCCGTTGAAATACTCCAAGCCCGTGCCCGGCCGCGCCGCGATGACGCTGCACGCCAGCGCCTACGATCCGATCGCGGAGCTCGAGCCGGAGATCCTCGGCGCGCATTTCATGGTGTCGGACGTCTATGGCGGCGGTTTCGAGGTCGAGGACCGCAGGCTCGTCGAGCGCCTTACGCGCTGAACGACAAGATCAGCCTGCGTGCGATGTACATGCGGGCGGCGAACACTGGGAAGAAACACGCACAAGGCAAAGGAGGGTCTGCCCATGGCAGCACGATTTCGAGTGAGCCGCCGCCGGCTGCTGGCTGGCGCCGGCGGATTGGCTCTGGGCATGACGGGGCTCGGTGCGCGGGCGCAGGAGGCAAAGCCGCTCCGCATCGGCGTGCTGACTGATATGTCCAGCCTCTATGCCGATGTCACCGGGCCGGGCTCGCTGCTCGCTGCAAGGATGGCGGTCGAGGATTTCCAGGCGTCGTCTCCCAAGATGACCCGGCCGATCGAGATCATCAGCGGCGACCACATGAACAAGGCCGATCTCGGCGCCAACATCGCGCGCGAATGGATCGACCGGCAAGGCGTCGACGTCATCGTCGATGCGCCGAATTCGGCCGTCGCCCTCGCGGTCCGCAACGTCGTGCAGCAGAACAACAAGACCCTGCTCGTCTCCGGCGCTTCGTCGTCGGACCTGACCGGAAAGTCCTGCTCGCCCAACCTCGTGCATTGGACCTACGACACCTACGCGCTCTCGTCGGGCGTCGCGCGCGCCGTCGTCGAGAGCGGCGGCAAGAGCTGGTTCCTGCTCACCGCCGACTACGCCTTCGGCCATGCCATGGAAGGCGACATCAAGAACGTCGTGCAGAAATCCGGCGGCAAGGTTCTCGGCGGGGTTCGCACGCCGATCAACACCCAGGACTTCTCCTCCTTCCTGCTGCAAGCTCAGTCGTCGAAGGCGGAGATCATCGCGTTGATCAATGCCGGCGGCGACACCATCAACTCCATCAAGCAGGCGGTCGAGTTCGGCATTCCGCAAGGCGGCCAGCGCGTCGTCGCGACGGTGCTGTATCTCAGCGACGTGCATTCGCTCGGCCTCAAGATCGCGCAAGGCCTGCAGTTCACCGAATCCTTCTACTGGGATCTGAATGACGACACGCGCGCCTGGACCAAGCGCTTCGCGCCGCGCAACAACGGCCGCTATCCCACCGCGCTGCATGCGGGCGCCTATGCCACGACGCTGCACTACCTCAAGGCCGTCGATGCGCTCGGCGCCTCCAGCGACGGCAAGGCGGTGGTCGAGCAGATGAAGAAGCTGCCGACCGACGATCCCCTGTTCGGCAAGGGCAGCGTGCGTGCCGACGGCCGCAAGCTGCACAACATGTACCTGTTCGAGGTGAAGACCCCCGAAGCTTCCAAATATCCGTGGGACTATTACAAGCTGGTCAAGACCATCGCGCCGGCCGAGGCCTGGCGGCCGCTCGCGGAAGGCGGCTGCGAGTTCCTGAAGTCGTGAGCGGCACCGGCCGGCCGCCGGTCGCGCTGGTCACCGGCGGCGGGGGCGACATCGGGCGTGCGATTGCGCTGAGGCTGGCGCGGATGAGCGCCGGGGTCGCGATCGTCGACCGCGACGAGGCGGCCGCACGCGCCACCGCGCAACTGGTCGAGCAGGGCGGGGCGAGGGCGCTCGCCATCCGCGCCGATGTCTCGCTCGCGCCGGATACGATCGCCTTCGTCGAAGCGGTCGAAGCGCGCCTCGGGCCGATCGGCATCTTCGCCAACAATGCCGGCATCGAGGGCGTGGTCGCTCCTCTCCACGAATATCCCGACGAAACGTTCGATCGCGTGCTGCAGGTGAACGTCAAGGGCGTGTTCCTCGGCCTCAAGCACGTGCTCGCCAGGATGATGCAGCGCGGCACCGGCGCCATCATCAACACCGCATCGACCTCGGCAATCCGGGGGCGCGCAGGCCTCGCCGCCTATGTCGCCTCCAAGCACGCCGTGCTCGGGCTGACACGTACGGCAGCGCTCGATGTCGCGGGGACGAGGATCAGGGTCAATGCCGTCCTGCCCGGACCGGTCGAGTCGCGTATGATCCGGGAGCTCGAAGGACAGGCGCGTGACGGCGGCATTGCGTTGCGCCGAAGCAGTGCGACGGCTCATGGCCGGCCGCAGGATGTCGCGAATGTCGTGGCTTTCCTGGCGTCCGACGAGGCCGCGCACGTGAATGGCGCGGCCTGGGTCGTGGACGGCGGAATGACGCTGGCGTAGGCGTGTCCTAGTTATGCCTGAGAGAGGAAGCGGTTCCATTCTCCCAAGCGAAAGCGCGTTTCACCAATTCCTTCCCCGTCTCCAAAGCCAGGCCCGGCGCCGGGGCTTATCCTGTCAACACAGGTGGCTAGACATTTCCGGCGAAGCCTGCACCAAATACCACCAGAGTGTTGCTTCGCAGTCATAGCGCAAGTGGCACTCAACCTTTAGTTTGGGTCGATAAGACCTCAAATCAGGGGACGGGAATGCGATCAATTGCCTTGGCGCTTGGGATTATGACAGCGGCTGTTGCAGCGCCCGCTGTGGCTGCTGACATGCGTATGCCGATGAAGGCCGCCCCGATGGCGGCTCCGATCTTCAACTGGACCGGGTTTTACATCGGTGGATTCGTTGGAGGCGCAGCGGGCGACCGCAACGCAACATCGACTGAGCCTTGTACCGCAGTGGGAGGCGCCTGCTTCGGCCTGTTCACAGTCGCTGGCGTCACGACCCCGAACAGCTATTCCCTCGATGGCAGCTTCATGGGCGGTGGAACAGTTGGATATAATTGGCAGATCCCCGGGTCGCAGTGGGTATTCGGCTTAGAAGGCGAGGCGGGGTATCTACACCTGCAGCGGAGCGTTCGGGATATCAATGCCCCGCCTCCTGCGCTATCGCCGGGTGGCTTCGACTCGACGCGTATCGGCGACGTTTATGGAGTCATTGCCGGTCGGCTCGGCTTCGCCGTCGATAGGGTGTTGTTCTACGGCAAGGGCGGCGTCGCGTTTGTGGAGAAGAACCACAACTACACCGCGACCGTTCCTTTCTCCACCGCAACTCTCGACAATAGTCATGTCCAGACGACCTGGGCTGCCGGCGCTGGTGTGGAATGGGCTTTTGCCAGCAACTGGACCTTGAAGGGGGAGTATCTCTATCTGGCTACTCGCGAGACCTATAACACGACCGGCATCTGCACCGGCGGGTTCTGCGGAGCTGGAGCGACGTTTACGAGCACCCATTCAGATCCGGGAGTGCACACTGGTAAGGTCGGCGTCAACTATCGGTTTTGATCGAAGACGCGGCGAAGTTTGGAAGGGCTGGAGCAATCCAGCCCTTTTGTTTTTGGCTTAAGCGCTTTTGGGTCCGCGTCCGAAGCGCGCTTGGCGCATCGATGGCGGTCTGTGTTGTTGGGCTGGTATGTGCCGCGCTCCACCAAGAAGCGTCAACGGCATCGGGAACAATGCCGAGGCGATCTGATTGGAACGTTGGCACGCCCCATCCGGGATCGACCAGCGAGCTTCCCGGGAGGCGTCTTATCAGGGAGGAGCCACCGATGGATGACGAACGAAAATCATCAAAGGCGGGGCAACAGGCCGCTGAAGACTTGCGTGAAGCCGCTTCCAGGGACGAAGCGAAGAACGAGAGCAAGATGGGGCACGATCTGGCCAAGGGGGCTGATCGCTTCGAAGAGCGCTCGAAAAGCTCCGATGGAAAAAGCGCAGAAGAGAAACAAAAAGGTTGAATGGGAGGTCGTTCGCCGGGGGCCATCCTTCGAGACGCCCGCCGGTGGCGGGCCCTCAGGATGAGGATCGAGCGTGTCGCGCCGATTTCAACGAGCACCGATGCTGCTCAGCCTCACCTTGAGGGACCGCGAAGCGGTCATCTCGAAGGGCGAGGCGCGTGCTCAGATCTTTCGAAAAAGCCATATGCGGTCGCCCTGCTCGCAAGCGGGCGAGGCAGCGCACTTATGTTGCAGCAATCAGATTTCATCACGCTTCAGGAAACGCCGCCGATCTTCTCGGAAACGATCCTGGCCGCGCTGCGCAGCTCGGCGGCGATGGTGCTGGCTTCCGCGGCCGGAATCTGTTCCTGCTTCACCAGCGGGACGGTCATCGCGGCTACCGCGCGGCCGGAGGCTTCGATGATCGGGCAGCTATAGGCCAAGATGCGCGTATAGCCGTCGTCATTGGAGAAGTTTCCTCCCTCCGCTGAAATGCGGTCGAGCGCGGCAAGCGCCTTCTTGATGCTGATCCGGTCGTTGGTCGCGATGACCTGCGCCAGCTCCTGGCGCCGGCCCTCGAGCTGAAAGGCCGCCAGCACCTTCGCCGACGCATATTGCTGGGTGAGCGGAAACACCGCGCCGACCTTGACCGACCAGCCCATCAGCCATTCCGGCTCGATCCGGGCGATCACCATGAACTGCTCGCCGTGCAGCACCGTGAGGTGACAGGACAATTGCACGCGCGAGGCGAGCTGCTCCATCACCGGCAGCGCCGCCTTCAGCAGCCGCTCGGTCGGCGGGAATTGCGAGGCGATCCGGAACAGCTTCAGCGTCAGCGTGTATTCGCCGGTCCCCGGGTCGCGTGCGACATAGCCCCGCCGCTCCAGCGCCACCAGCATCCGGAAGATCTCGCTGACGGAGCGCCCGACGCGTTCGGCAAGCTGCTTCTGGCTCATCCCGCGCGCGGCGCCCGCCAGCGCTTCCAGAAGGTCCAGCCCTTTTTCGAGGGCGGGCGCGCCCGGCTGCGGCTTCTCAGTCATCCCTAGGCCTTGTTGGATCAGCGCTTTGCGAGCACTCGGGGGAAATGCGATTCCCGTGTAGCCGATTGCTCGCGCCGCGAAAAGTCGACCGCCGGTAAGCGCCAGTCGGCCTCGACGAGATCATCCACTAGCTGCTGCGCCTGAAGTACGCAGGATGGGTTGAGCCCTTGCGAAACCCATCGCTGCTCTATCCCCGCTCACCGTAACCGCGGCCATCATCCGACTGATCGCCGGCCCAATCGACCGGGCAATTGCCGAGCTTGACGTGGCGATGAAAGAGGAGGGCGCCCAGTCACGCACCCGGTTGACGAGCCCGTGCTTGACCGGATTGATGTGAACATAGTCGACATGCCGCGCGAAATCGCGAGGGGTTTCGCAAGGGCTCTACGAGCTGCAACTCGCCTTAGGTCTCTCTCGTAGGCTTTGCGGAGATCAGGCTTGAGATAGCCTCGGCACTCTCGGACGGCTTCAGATGACCTGCATCGAGGGTGAGTGCGGGCTGAGGCATTGATGCCATGCAGGCATCGAACTGCGGTCGGAGTGTGCGAAGCAGCGACAGATCCCGCATCTTGCCGAAGGCGGCACGATCTTCATCGACCAGGCGTCGCTCTTGCTCTGCCTGTTCCAGGTGAAGTGCGACGAAGATGACCTCGCCGCCATTCCGCTCCACTAATTCCTGTACGCGGACCGGAAAATCGCCGGCCACCGTTGGCTCGGGGGCGAATGTGAATATCAGCGATCGCTTCTGCTTGGCGGCTTCCTCGAACATAGTCATCCAGAACTGCTCACGTAACCGCGAGAATGCCTCCGTGCCAAACGGAAACACTGCGCCAACTGCATCGACGACGAGGTGATTGTGAAACAGCGCAATCCCTGTCCGGGAGGCAAGATGGCGCGCGATAGTCAGTTTTCCCGAGGCGACTTGCCCATAGATGAAAATAAGCTGCATCGGATCATAATATCACAGGGACTCCCTCGAAGGCTTCTCCTGGAATCGCAAAGTCCAGGCGTTGCGGCGTCTGCAATGCCGCCTGTTGGCCCCGGCTGACGTCAGGACGCAGGAATTGGCCCTTTCGGGAACTGCAAGCTTGGTGCAGACTTCAGGCCATATTTCGAAGAATTGGGATAGGGTGCTGCCGATGCCAATTTTCCTCGATCGACACGATCTCTCGGGGTTGACTGCCGCCGATATCGCCGAGGCGCATCGCAAAGATTTGGAAGTGCAAGATCGATACGGCGTTCGTTTTCTAACGTACTGGTTTGATGAATCGCGCGGTACGGGCTTCTGTCTCATTGACGCACCGGATATCCGAACGGCGATGAGGGTTCATGACGAAGCTCACGGCGACGTAGCGAAAGATGTCATCGAAGTGGACCTCTCGGCGGTCCAGGCGTTTCTGGGGAGGGTGTCCGACCCGGTCCCTGGCGGCGGGGCAGACGATGTCAAATTCGATTCGGCGCTGCGAGCTATCATGTTCACCGACATCGTTGGCTCTACCAGCATGACGGAGCGTCTTGGCGATGCCCGTTCGGTGGAGATGGTTCGGGCTCATGACGCGCTGGTGCGCCGGGCCTTGAAGGACGAAGGCGGGCATGTCGTGAAGCACACCGGCGATGGTATCATGGCATCCTTTGCCGACGCCTTGGCCTCCGTGCAATGCGCCCGCGCCATCCAGCGTGCATTTGAAGCCTTCAATCTGGCAAGCAAGGAGAAGCTTCAGGTGCGAATTGGCATCGATGTCGGCGAGCCGATTGCTGACAGCAACGACCTTTTCGGTGCGACCGTTCAACTGGCCGCTCGTTTGTGTCAGTTGGCCGACCCCGATGCCATTCTGGTGTCAAAGGCTGTACAGGATTGCATCCGGGATCGCGTGCAAGTGTCAAGCTTGGGTGCCCACCATCTCAAAGGCTTTCAGCAGCCCATTGATGCATACGGAATCGAATGGCGTTAACCGTCGCGACTCCTAGCGACGTCTGCGTTTGCCCCTCGCGCGACCTTGGAAGATTGCTGCTTCTCCGCCGCTGTCGGGTCTGAGTGGACCTCACGCGCCGAGCCGCTTGTGAGCACACGTCCTGGCGGGTTGGCTTGGGCTGGAAGGGATTGCTGCGGATCGTTCACCTCTCCCGCTTGCGGCGGGGCAGGGGGACTTAGCCTGTTGAGTATTGTTTCTTTGAGGATCCACCCTCTCTCCAGTTCGTAGGATGGGTTGAGCCCTTGCGAAACCCATCGCTTTCCTGCGCCGGCTCGGTCATGGCGGTTGTCATCCGACTACAAGTGACGACGAAGCGCGGATGGCGCCCGATCGGTTATGTTTTTCGAATGCCGAGAGACACGAGGGATGGGTGTTGCAAGAACTCAACCCATCCTACAGCCTGGACATGCTCAGGGCGGATGGAGCAATCCGTCGGACCTCAGCACGTTCATCGCTTCGGCGAGGGTCAGACCGCGATGTCGGCAGAACCATTCTCCGGTGTGACGGTGCCACTGGATGTTGAAGCGGTTGCGACTGATCCAGTCGAGGCGGGCGAAGGGGGCGTCGAACTCTTCGCCGAGATTCTCCGGGAAGCCGGAGCGATAGCGTTGAACGAAGCGATATTTGGTCCCGTGCCACTTTCCCAGGATATCGATGGGGTAGTTGAATTCGGTGGGCCGGATAGTGGACAGGAAGGTAGGCTTCAGGAAGTCGTCAATCAGGTCTTGGCAGGCAGCCGTCACCGCCGCTTTTTCTGCCGCGGAAAGGCCCGTCGATCTCATGTATCCTCCCCGTAGCTTGTAGCATGGGTTGAGCCCTTGCGAAACCCATCGCTGCTCCATCCCCGCTCACCGTAATCGCGGCCGTCATCCGACCGATCGCCGGCCCAATCGACCGGGTCATGCCAAGCTTGACGTGGCGATGAAACGAGGAGGGCACCCGGTCGACGAGCCCGTGCTTGACCGGATTAATGTGAACCTAGTCGACATGCCGCGCGAAATTGACGTGGTCGCGAAGGGTATGCTCCCAATATCTGCGTTGCCAAATGCCCGGTCACCTTTGGCGGACCGGCTTTGGGATATCCTTTCATGCGCGCCAGGCCGCGCAAAAAGTTGGGTTTGATCAACTACCAGCGCATCGCAATCGGCATCACTTTCCGCTAGCGTCCGCACCGTGTGAAGGCGGTCAGGCAGGATGGCGCTGCCGCGTTTCGCGAAGCGCCGCGCGCAACGCCTCGATATGATCCGTCAGCAACGCCAGCCTCCACTCCGCCAGATCGACGGTGAAGAAGAAGCACCCACCCTGAACGAAGTTGGGGCGATAGCGGTCTTGAGGCGATCTCGTCACCAAACAAGCGCGATGGTTTCGCTAGGGCTCAACCTATCCTACGGGCTGTCCTCACCAACGGCCATCATCGGAGGGAACTCCTCATCCGGGCTTTTCGCACCTCTCCGTAGGCGAAAATACTCGGTCGCTGCCTAATTGCATAAATGCCAACGGCGGACGAACACGGTTGTTCGCAATACGGTCTGAAAGTACGATCCGCAACGGGTGCATATCCCGTTCCAAAGGCATGTTCTTAATATGGCGATTTCCCTCGAAGAAGTTAGGCGGAGAATATTGATCGCCTTGTTTTCGGACGACGAACTCATGGACGCGCTTGTTCTGAAAGGCGGAAACGCACTCGCCTTAATATACAAAGTTGGCTCTAGAGCGTCGTTAGATATGGACTTCTCCGTGCAAGCTGCCTTCTCCGATGTCCAAAAGACCGGAGAGCGTATCTTTCAGGGGCTGAAGCGCGAGTTTGGAGCGATTGGTTACGTCGTTTTCGACCAAAAATTCGAGATAAAGCCTTCGAATCGTCGTCCACAATTACCGGATTGGTGGGGAGGATACATCGTCGAGTTTAAGCTGGCAGAACGCGCGCTATATGAGAAACTCCAAGACGATATTGAGGGCCTACGCAGGCGCTCTGAGGTGTTGGGTCCGCTACACAAGAGGAAGTACACGATAGATATCAGTCAGAATGAATTTTGCGAAGGAAAGGTCGAGCGGCAAATCGATGACTACATCATTTACGTCTATTCATTGGAGATGATTGCCGCAGAGAAGATGCGGGCAATCTGTCAGCAAATGCCGGAGTATGAGTTTGGAAACAAAACTCCCCGAGCCCGCGATTTTTATGATATCCGTCAGATTGTGACGCAGAATGGTATCGACCTCACTACGGAAGAAAATCTAAGGCTCCTATCGGCTATCTTCGCAGCAAAGCAGGTGCCTTTGGAATTTTTGGATGAAATCTACAAGTATCGGGATTTCCACGCGTTGGATTGGCCGTCGGTTGAGGCATCTATTGCGGGTAAAACGGAAGACTTTGACAGCCATTTCGATTTTGTCGTTGAACTTGCCTCAGCCATTCAAGCCGTTAGGGTAAAATAATCGCCACTTACTTGAGTATTCCGGCTTGACCATTCCGTGGGTCAAATAGAAATCGTGTGCCATGCCAAATTTTTGAAACATTGCGCTGCGTTTATCATCGTATCCAGCGCGTTCCATCAAGAAGCCCACGGCTTGATGATATGGGTACACGTAATCTAGCTTCTTGAGCGTGGCGAGCAGTCTATTTGTGGATACGCGGTCTTTCGCTGTGCGATACGCCGCTAACACCTGAAATATTCCTCCCGCATAGGTCGGCCGGACCGTGATATCGATCAGTGTACGCTCTAAGTTTGTCGCGCGAAGTTTTTCTTCCGAGGGACCTGTCAGTTCTTCGACCCCGAGGGCCCCTGTGCTTTTTCCATTGATAACTGTTACGGACCAATCGTGGCCGTCCAGCTTGTAGGTCATATTTGATTGTCGTTGCTTTCGCGAAAACGCTTGGTCAATTCCGCGCTGAGTTAGTGGGCCGCGAGGTGAAGGCTTTGGGCTTTGCTCAACGTTCAGGTAGAGAACTTTTGGGATCAGGTCAGTCAACCCGTGTAGGGCGACAGCTGTCGAATGACTCAGATAACCTCGGGGCTGAATTGACTGAGCTAACTCGTAAAGTGAAGCGGTTCCCCACGTGTAGCGGACGACTGTTCTGTTGTATTGTTCAGAGTAGAAGTTGTGCGCCTTCAGCTTTTCTTGCTGTTCAAGAAAAGCAATGAAAGGACCGACGGTTGTCCGTTCGGTTAGGCGCCAGAATGCTCGCTGCTCATTGAGTATTTGAGCGAGTTGCGCCGAAGAATACACCTTTTGATTAGATGCTTCGAAGAGCGCGAAGATGTCATTTTTTGCGATAGTGAGGCGTGACGGCCGAGCCATAAAGAGATCTCGTTAGATGACGTTCCGAGTGGTATATATACCACTCGGAACAGCGATAAACTAGACCTACCGGTGTTCGTCAAGACCTTACCGGTGTTCGTCAGCTCCAGCGCCCAAATGGCTGTCGTCTACGGTATATATACCGTAGACGACGCCAACCGAGGACCCTTCAAGGTATTTGGTCGATCAATGCATTAGAGTGCGTATCGCCGGGTATATATACCCGGCGATACCGCATCTTAATTAGGGTCTCGTTAGAAGATTCAGCAGGAGGGCCCGATGGGCTCAAGCATTTATTTCACGTTAAAATTCAATGAGATGCTTGTCTATCTTCTCCGGCAGCCCCATAAACGCCCCTAGCGTCATAAATGGCCTTCGAGCCTTGGTGTCGGGTATGGCGCGACTGAACCTTTGCCGGACAAGTCTGTTGTGCGGGGCCCGCACCGTTTATCGGTGAGAGCACCAGCACTGAGAAAATTTTGATCATTAGTCGCGTCAGCCGCTTAGCGCAGCAGGGCCGCCCCTTCACACCCACCCCGATTCGTGCGACCTCCGCCCCCAGCAAAACCCCTCATTCTGAGCCCCTGATGCACATTCTCCTGCTCGGTTCCGGCGGCCGCGAACATGCCCTGGCGTGGAAGATCGCGGCCTCTCCTTTGGTGACCAAATTCTGGTGCGCGCCCGGCAATGCCGGCATCGCCAAGGAGGCGGAGTGCGTGGCGCTCGATGTCGCCGACCATGCCGCGGTGATCGCCTTCTGCAAGCAGAACAAGGTCGAGCTCGTGGTGGTCGGGCCGGAGACGCCGCTGGCGGCCGGGATCGTCGATGATCTCTCAGCCGCTGGCGTCAAGGCGTTCGGGCCGAGCAAGGTGGCGGCGCAGCTCGAAAGCTCCAAGGGGTTCACCAAGGCGCTGTGCACCGAGTTCGGCATTCCCACGGGCGCCTACAAGCGCTTCACCAACGCCGACGATGCGCGCGGCTATGTGCAGAGCCAGGGCGCGCCGATCGTGGTCAAGGCCGACGGCCTTGCCGCCGGCAAGGGCGTCGTCGTCGCCAAGACCGTGCGCGAGGCCGAGGACGCCATCACCATGATGTTCGAGGGCGCCTTCGGCGAGGCCGGCGCGGAGGTGGTGATCGAGGAGTTTCTGCCGGGCCGCGAGATCAGCTTCTTTGCGCTGTGCGACGGCGAGACGGCGATCCCGCTCGCCTCCGCGCAGGACCACAAGCGTGTGTTCGACCACGATGTCGGCCCGAACACCGGCGGCATGGGCGCCTATTCGCCGACGCCGCTGGTCACGCCTGCCATCCACGACGCGATCATGGCCAGGATCATCCTGCCGACGGTCGCGGGCATGAAGCAGCGCGGCACGCCGTTCCGCGGCATTCTCTATGCCGGCATCATGCTGACGACGCAGGGCCCAAAACTGTTCGAGTTCAACGTGCGCTTCGGCGATCCCGAGTGCCAGGTGCTGATGCTGCGCATGATGAGCGACCTCGTGCCGGCGCTGCTCGCGGCCTGCGACGGCCAGCTGAAGAATTTCGACCTGCGCTGGCACAAGGAGTCCGCGCTCACGGTGGTGATGGCGGCGAAGGGCTATCCCGGCGACTACCAGAAGGGCACGCGCATCGAGGGGCTGGAGGAGGCTGCCAAGGTCGACACCGTCGAGATCTTCCACGCCGGCACGGTTGAGAAGGACGGCGCGATCCTCGCCAATGGCGGCCGCGTGCTCAATGTCTGCGCGCTGGGCGCGACCGTGACGGAGGCGCAGGCGCGCGCCTATCAGGCCGTCGACCGCATCCGCTGGCCGGAGGGGTTTTGCCGCCGCGACATCGGCTGGCAGGCGGTGGAGGCGGAGAAGGCCAAAAGCTAGCCCGGTCGGTCCGGACTAGCGCGCAGACGCGCCGGTCCGGGATAGCGCGGCTTGCGTCACCACCCCGCCACATCGGCATTCCAGAATATGCAATGACCTGTTGAGGTTAGTTGCCCCCGCAAATAATACCGCTACTGTGCATGGGGTTGTTTTCGAACTTTGCATGCGGAGCGGCCCCGCGACCGACCAACAAGGATGCAACAAGATGTCCGACCTCGCCGACCTCTATCCGGGCTTTGCCGCCGAATGGATCGATACCGCCTTCGGCCGCATCTTCGCCCGCGTCGGCGGCAAGGGCCCGCCGCTGCTGCTCCTGCACGGCTTCTCCGAGACCCATGTGATGTGGCACCGGGTGGCGCCCGAGCTCGCGGAAGCCTTCACGCTGATCATCGCCGACCTGCCGGGCTATGGCTGGTCCGACATGCCCGCCAGCGATGCGCTGCACATCCCCTACTCCAAGCGCGCCATGGCCAAAGCCATGGTCGAGGTGATGGAGCGCCTCGGCCACGTGCATTTCGCGCTCGCCGGCCACGACCGCGGTGGCCGCGTGTCGTATCGCCTTGCGCTCGACCATCCCGGCCGGCTGTCGAAGCTCGCCGTGCTCGATATCCTGCCGACCTATGATTACTGGGAGCGGATGAACCGCGCCTACGCCCTGAAGATCTATCACTGGGCCTTCCTGGCGCAGCCCTACCCGCTGCCGGAGACGCTGATCGCAGGCCAAGGCGAGTTCTTCCTGCGCTTCAAGATGGCGAGCCAGACCAAGTCGAAGACGCTCGACGCCATCGACCCGCGCGCGCTCGAGCACTACCTCGCCCCGTTCCGCGATCCCGCCCGCATCCACGCGATGTGCGAGGACTACCGCGCCGGCGCCTATTTCGACTACGACCTCGACAAGGCCGATTTCGAGGCGGGCAAGAAGATCACGATCCCGATGCTGGCGCTGTGGGGCAATGCCGGCATCGCCCAGGCCGCCGCGACGCCGCTCGACACGTGGAAGCAATGGGCCACGAACGCCTCCGGCATGCCGGTGGATTCCGGCCACTTCCTCACGGAGG
>Ga0214544_1008741_pt1 | contig 16518 bp, 7 predicted proteins | sample CNSS3metaG_FD_160074 | JGI IMG/M metagenome (GOLD analysis project Ga0214544, IMG submission 160074) | Root nodule microbial communities from cowpea collected in UCLA plant growth center, Los Angeles, California, USA - CNSS3 | ecosystem: Host-associated > Plants > Roots > Nodule | place: USA...
ATATAATCTATTCCCGTTTTTAGTGTACACATTTCTATTTTCAATTTTATCTTTTAATAAACCGTTTTTTTTATTAAAACAATTATTTTATCATTTTGCCCTTTTTATACAGCTGTGTTAGATTTATCTGTGTCATCCAATTATTATTTTTTAATTAATCTTTAATACAAAAAATTATTATTTATACTAAAATACTAAAAGATATTTAGATTATTTTCAAAATTTAAAAAAATAAATAACAAAGCACGTGTTTTTCAATAATAATAATTATTATAATAATAATAATAATAAATATTATTATTATTATTATTATTATTATTATTATTATTATTTTATCAGTATTAACAAGGGATACCGCATTATTTCCAAAACCCTTTATAATCCATTCTTTTAAATTAAAATATTATTTTTATATTTTATATTATTGTGTTAGATTTAACTTTTCATTCATTTATTTCCTTTTTAAATTAGTCATTTTTAACCTAAATAAGTATCTTTAATACAAAATATTATATACAAAATCAATAAAAAATATTTATAATCAAATTTAAAACCATACGTGTTTTAACTCGTAATAATAATTGTAATAATAAAAATAAAAATAAACATTACTAAAATATTCTTATTTCTTGTCAAGTTTATTTTGAATTTTTTAGGATATATTTAAAAAACCTTACGTAAGAAATTATTATCAATTAACATTTTGAAATAATTTTTATAAAACACTTTTTTTAACAAAAAATAATTGTAAATTTTATAATTTTATAAAAGTAATTATTTACAAAATGAATTAATTGACAATTAAATGAGTAGAAAAAAATCTTATTTAATATAAAAAATTTTAATAGTGAAAATAATAATATTAATTAATTAATTATTATATTAGTAGGTGTATTTAATGAGTGGTATTTTTGTAAATCAAGAAAGGTAGTAAAAATATTTAATGGGCGACATTTTCGTGAATCAAAAATCTAACAGGGATATTTAGGTCAATTTGATAGTACTTTTGATGTGAGAAGGCGGAATAACATTAAATGGGACATATGTCACAATTTGAGATATGGGTAACTAGGTAAAATTGTTGTTTTAGTTTTATAATAAACTAATTTTAAACATGTGATTAAAATAAGTGAGAATGAGAGATAGAAATTCAAGTCATATAATGAAATTATAATTAAAATTTGGTTATAAAAAAATATACAGTATAACATTTTTTTTTAAATTTATAAAATAATAAATTAATATAAAAGAGAATCATTAAATAAATTATTAAATTAATATTTCACTGTCAGATGAAACAAAATAATTACCTTATTTTTTTTTTTCTTGAGAATGGAAGAAAACAAGGAGAAATAAGAGAAAATTTGTTTTCTTCATAAATAAAAGAAAACATGTAAAAATGAGAGATGAGAATAATTTGTGAAAAATTCAAGCCATAATAAAAAAAATATTAAAAAATATCTTGATAAATATTTTTATTCTTTATTCTTTAATATATTTAATTTTTTATTTTATTATTTATTAACATTTATGTTTATAAAAAAATAAAATATTTGATTTAATCATCATTAATTTGTAATATATTACTTAATATCTATAATATAAAAAAAAATCAAAACACCTAAAATATAAAAAAATCATTTCATTGCTAAAACAATTAATTTCATACATGTATTGTACCCAACAAGACGTGTGTCTCCCAATAAATTAGAATTTCATTAATGCATACCATACATACATAAAATAAAATAGGTATTCTAAAATAATATAATATAAAATAAAATAAAACAAAACATCGAGCAATAAGAGGATGAACCTTGCATGCATCAAATGTCACTTTTGCCTTTAAATGCTTTCATATTTCTCGGTATTTAGGTCAGATAAGAAGAAAAAAAAAACACAACAGATTAGAAATCAAACAGAGCAGAGAATCCAAAAAAATAAAAAGATTTAATCTTCAATATCTTTGATCATATCCAACTTTTTCACATTATAAGCTTTACAAAATAAGTAACATAAAAATAAGAAAAATCAAAAGTGAAACTTAAAAAGAAAAAAAAAAGAAAAAAGTAATTAAAAAAAAAAAAAAAAAAGAAAAAAAAAAAAAAAATCAAACCACAAAGCCATCTCAAAGATCCACAAAAATACGGTAATACAACTACATTTTAAGATCAAAGATTAAACCATAACAAAAATCAAAACCAAAAACAAAACAGCATAAACCTTAACAAGCAACCCACCAACAAAAACAACACCTAGACAATAAAACCCATAAAGCTAAATAAACACAAATATGGGTTGAAAAAAAAAACACAAAGATGAAGGGAAAGACAGTAATAAGACATGCAAACAAAACCATCACAACAAAACCAAAATGAAAACAAAGAATCACTTGATCAAGACCACAAAACATTCACAATCAAAGCAAAAGCCAAAACAAAAAATATAAAGTTAGGATTTCAGAAATAAGATGAGCGGGAGAGAAAGCAAAGAAAGTTTCAAGATATCATCCCACAAAACCCAAATATGAAATAACAACCAAAATCTGAAAAAAAAAAAACAAAAAAACCAAAAAAAAACAAAAAAAAACCAAAACCTAAGAAAAACCCAAAAAAAAAAAAAAAACCAAAATATGAAAAAAAAAAAAACATAAATGCCTCAATAAAACTATAAAAAAGCAAAACCTATGGAAGACAAACAAAAATATACATGTCATACCTTGAAACTAAGGAAACCCAGAAGAAATAACAACCGAAAACTACAATCTTCCATGCAGTGAAAAGAAAAAAAAAAGAAGTAAGTTATTCAAAAGATGGTTCAAATTCTTTTGTGATATTTATTCTTCTATTTTCCTATTTGAAAGAGTAAGTTATTGCATTAAATGATCTTAAATAGTAATTTATGTTTCTTATGCTATAAAATTGTCTTGAATAGTAATTTATGTTTCTCATGTTATTAAATGGTCTTGAACAGTAATTTATGTTTCTATTGCTATTAATTGATGTTGAATAGTAATTTATGTTTCTCATGTTATTAAATGATCTTGAACAATAATTTATATTTCCCATGCTACTAATATGAAGAGACAGAAATACCTAGAAGTTTCATTGAAGAAACTTTACCATCTGGTTAACTAAAAGAGTCATTCATCTATTCAAAAATGGAAAAATAATCAAAATCAAACCTTTTAAAAATAAAACCTCTTAATAATGATCTTTCATCCTTCTGCTTGAGAACTTCATTTTGGATCTTCAAAAATCTTCGATCTTCTCTTTAATAAAAGAAGAAAACATGAAAGAACAAAGAAAAAAAACGTTAGAAAACTCTGAAACACAGGAACTAACAAAAACTGAAAAACATAACATTAAAATACATATCTGGTAAAACATATAAAACCAAGCATCAAACACTAACGTACGAAACTCAAAAAACACAAACACGAAATCTAAAATGGTCTAAAAAAACTGAGATAGAGAATCCAACAAAAAACTCAGACACACAAACAAAGAACAAAAAATGGCATACCTCAGGAAACTGGGGGAACGAAGAAGAAGGAATGCAAACAACGGAACCACCCAACACTACTTTATTTAAGATGCAGATCATCTCAAAGTAATTGAGTTTAGATTATTAATGCATGCAACATCAATCAACTCATGCATAGTACTCCCTCCATCCAACCCTCAAACAGACAGCGTTTTTAATCGTAGAAGAAGACCAAAGTTGAGACCATAATGCCAATAAAAAAATGTTGTTTAATTGCTTTAAAGAAAAGCTTTGTCCTTTTTTGTGTTGTTCATTCTTCTCATGAATCTCAAAGAAAAACCTTCATCAAACAAAGGAGTAGTACAAAGAAAAGTAGTTACATATGGTAGAAACATAAAAGATTGGAGAGAAGAAAAAGAGCTTAGACCTTTTTGGTGTTCTTTAATCAGTTCATTCAACCATTTCACAGAAAATCTACATGGATGTCCCATAAATCATTTATCCATCGAAAAGAAGAACAAAATCTTCGGCCTTTTTTTTTTCTTCAATTTGTTCATCAATCTCACAGAAAAGCACCAGTCGTCAATTACTAAGAAACAAAAAAAAATTGAGTCAAAGAAAAAGAAAAGTTTTTACCTTTTTGGTGTTCTTCATTCTCTTCATGAATCTAAAAAAACCTTCATCCACAAAGAAAAGTGTTACATATGGTAGAAGCAGAAAAGATCGGAGCCAAGAAAAAAAAACTTACACCTTTTAGGCGTTCTTCAATCAGTTCAATAAACTATTTCGTGGAAAATCTTCATGGATGTCCCATAAATAATTGATCCATCGAAGAGAAGAACAAAAGCTTTGGTCTTTTTTTGTGTTATGCAATTTGCTCGTCAATCTCACTGAAAAAACATCATTCGTCAGCTACCAAGAAACAAAAAAGAAACAAAATACATACTTGGTAAAACATACAAAAAATCAAGCCCCAAACACCTACAAACAAAACTCAGAAAACACAAATACAAAAAGTGTGAGGAGCTAGAACCTTGAAAGAGAAGCTGAGAGTATGAGGAAAAAAGAGTAGAGGAGAGAGAACGGAGAAAAGAAGTGTGACAGAGTGGTAGGTGAGTGTATGAGTGGTGCTGAAGCTTATGGAGAAAAGTTGAAAAGACTTAGTTTTGGGCTGCATGTTGAAGCCCAACAATTAAACCTTCAAGGACGAAAAAACCAAAGAAAATGACACGTGTTAGAAACTTAGAAATAAATATTTAGGTAATATCCATAAAAGAAAGTTATCAAAAAACCTAAAAATTAGACAGTTGTCAACCATTTAAGTTAAGATATTTGAGTAATATTCAGATGTCGTTGTTTTCTTATATTTTAGACTACCGATAATGAACCATAATATATCTAGATATAGTAAAAGAGGATAGATTACAGGTTTTTCAACCGTAGCTTATAATAATAATAATAATAGGTTACTGTTCATAGAAAAAATTATTAATGATTATAGGTTATGATTTTTTTCATGAACCGTAGTCTATATGAATATCGTATGATTTTTTCACTCAATCATAATATTTTATGATTTTTTAAGAAAAAAATATTTTCATCTTACTAATTTTACACTATACTAACTTCATGATAATTTATTATTTCATATTTATTAGTATTTGATTATTATTGGAAAATAATTTAGAATCCATATTAAGATAGAACAATTAATGGGTTAAGTATGTTTTTAGTCCTTGAACTTTGATCCAAAATTGGAATTCGTCCCTGTCCGAAACTTCAATATATTTTGGTCCCTAAACTTTAAAAATGAATGAATATAGTCCTTTTAACTCAATTACGTTCACTTTTTTTGAAGTGTCGAACATATTTTTCAGTCGATATTGAACTAAGAATGTGTCAAACAGTATAAAAAACTCCAATACTAATATGAAAAGCATTCGACATGTCAAAAAAACTTAACATAATTGGGTTAAAAGGACTATATTCATTCATTTCTATAGTTTAGGAACCAAAATGTATCAAAATTTCAGACAGGGACGAATTCCAATTTTGAGTAAAAGTTCGGAGACTAAAAACATACTTAACCCACAATTAATTCATGCATCTAGACATAATTTTATTTAACTTTATTAAAACATAATTTTCCTAACATAAATGGTAGTTCTAACATTACTCCGTGTTGCATATATTATCTCTCCGTTCCCACTTTACTTAATACTCTAACTAAAATCTTAAACCTATGTAAGAACTTTTAAAAACAGAATATTACACCCACAAGCAGAAAAATATAAATAGAATTATTATCGTCGAAGTGCAATTTTTCAAACAAAAATTTATAGATCAAAACTATAAATCCTTACAAATTGTTCATTGTACAATTTTTTATGGACCAAAATTGCAAATCCTTACAAATCCTTCATACTGCAATTTTTTGTGGACCAAAATTGTAAATCCTTACAAATCCTTCATACTGCAATTCTTTGTGGACCAAAATTGTAAATCCTTACAAACCCTTCATACTGCAATTTTTTGTGGACCAAAATTGCAAACCTTTAGAAACCTTTCATAGTGCAATTTTTTGTGGACCAAAATTGCAAACCCTTCCTAGTGCAATTTTTCTGGCAAAAATTACAAACCTTTCAATGACAGACAACTACCCAAGTCCTTCATACACCCAAGAGATCTATTGAGTTGTGGTAACAACTCCAAAACCATCTCTTTACTTTTATAGTATTTTTCTGCTACTCTCTTCTTCATATTATTCAATGTAAGACTTTGATGAATACCCACTTGAGAATCAACATCATGTCCATTCATTCTCCTTCTTCCTATTTAATATTTTCTTTTTTATTAATTCCTGCATCAAGAGCACTTCCTGGGGCTACTTCAATATTAGGTAGCTTATAAATAGACCCAAATCCTGTGAGGTTCCATACTCCGAATTGAACAAGTTGTTTATGCAACAAATTATGGAATCCCATGACGCGAAACTACTGAGAGCTCAAACACACGTATGGAATCATATTTTTAGCTTCATAAATTCCATGTCCCTTAAGTGTGTTGTTGAGTTAGGCATAGCAGACATCATACACAGCCATGCCCAACCCATTTCACTCTCAACCCTCATTGCTTCACTCCCAATTCACTCTTCCAAAACTCACTTCATCCCTCGCTTGATGCGAATCATGGTCCATTCTGGCTTCTTCTCTCAACACAATCACACCCAGAATGACCAAGAAGTCACCTATGCACTCACTGATGCCTCTTTACTTCTGCTAAAGAGCAATCCAATGAATGTGAGACCTTTCTTGCAGGTCATGCTTGATCCAGTTTTAACAACTCCATGGCATCACTTTTCTAGTTGGTTCAAAAATGGTAATGCTACACCCTTTGAACTGGCACATGGGAAGTTGCTTTGGGAGTATGCAGGCAGTGATCCCAGAATTAACAACTTATTCAATGATGCCATGGCAAGTGATGCTGAACTAGTGACCAGTGTGGTGATTGAGAAATGCAAAGTGGTGTTCATGGGATTAGAATCATTGGTTGATGTTGGGGGAGGTACAGGAACCATGGGAAAGGCCATTGCCGAATCCTTCCCTCAGTTGGAATGCATTGTATTTTATCTTCCACATGTTGTTTCTGGCTTGCAAGGAACTCATAACCTTAAATATGTTGAAGGGGACATGTTTGAGGCAATTCCTCCAGCTGATGCCATTTTGTTGAAGGTAAAATATCGTCACAAAATCATAGTTCAACGTTACATTCTTTTAATATATACGGACATAGACATAATATAGCCAACTATATATGCTTATTTCTTTATTTGTATGTAGATTGATCTGACTGAGAATAGTCTAAATGTAAGTCAAAGTCTGATATTAGATAAAATAGACAAAGTTAAACACTATATAAACTAATAAATAGGATTGACTGACCGTATAACCATAACAAAAAAGATCACCTTATGCTAGAGTTGTTTCCATTAACCTAAGGAAAATATGGTTGGGAATAATCCAAGTATGAGTTAAAGTCTCACATTGGATAAAATAGACAAAACTAAACACTATATAAGAATAACAGTTTATAATCCTATTTTCTTAAAGTTTTTGGTTAAAAATAATATTAAATTAGTTATTGTAATTATATATATAACAATAATGTCTCGATGACTAATGAAAAAAATTCCAACTGGTCAGTTGTGAATAAATGGCTCCTAATATATAGTTTAAATAGTTAATAAAGGAGCTTTCTAGCAAAACGATTTTAGATCTATTAAATTTGTATTTTGTGGGATTAATTGTTATGTATTGAGATTAATTATATTACATGAGGTGATAATTGTAAGCAGCTTAATTCTTTTTGACTATTGTTCTGATGAGTGTTAGTTTGAATGAGAAAACAGTGGATATTACATGACTGGAGCGATGAGGAGTGTGTGAAGATATTGAAGAAATGCAAGGAAGCTATATGGAAGAAAGGGAAAGAAGGGAAGGTGATAATCATAGACATGGTGATGGATAATGAAACCAAAGATGAAGAATCAGTTGAAACACAACTCTTCTTTGACATGTTGATGATGGTGTGTACGAAGGGAAAGGAAAGAAACGAGAAGGAATGGGTTAAGTTGTTTTCCTCTGCTGGTTTCAAAAACTACAACATAACTCCCGTTTTGGGCGTTAGGTCTCTCGTTCAGATCTATCCATAGTCAGTGAACAATAGGTGGCCACCATTAATTCTCTCTTTCAGAAGTACAAGGGTTATAATTTTCTACTTCATTGTGAAAGTTAAATATGTAACAATTGTACTCTTTATCATATTTGTTATGTTCAAACCCTGTCAAATGAAAAATAATAAAATTAAAATGTCGATGATAAGTATGTAATCTGAATTTAATATTCTAAAATTTGTATATTACCATTTAATTTACGAGATTAATCGGATTCGAATTATTCGAATTATAGGTTATTTCAGTCGAGTTTTCAGATTACAGATTTATAGTGAGTAAATTTTTAAGTGAAAAAATTATTTTGTTTTTAATAAATGATTATAATGAATCTTTAATTAAAAAATACATGATATATTTTTAATAATGATTATTATAATGAATTATGATTTTATATAATTTAATATTGAATGTTAATACTATTGTAAAAAAATTAAAATTTTAAATATATTTACTAATTTTATAAATATTAAAATATAAATTTGAGTTAAATCGGATATATTTTATTTATTTTATTTTATTTTTTTATAATTATTCTTTTATTTAATTCAACTCAATCGTATGCTTAAATTATTTTTGAACTTTTTCGAATTTGATCGGATGCGAATTTTTTCTCACCCATAAAGACCGTGCGATTAAAGAGCAAAGTGCAAAGTGGAGATCTACAATTATTTTTCATAATTCGATAACTCGGGTTGCTTTGTATTTAAAATGTCAAGAAATAAGTTTGTGAGGATTGTTGCAGCCGAGAAAGATAGTTTCTCAATGGTAGATGACTGTAAGCAATATTGTTGATCTAAGACATTCTTCAGTATTTGAAGTATTAAAAATAAAAATAAAAATTACTTTCACATTGGAAATATGTACAGTAAAACCTGCAAAACTTTATAATTAGATAAATTAAAATTCTATAGACAATTTGTCACCCTTTAAATTGTATCAGAATTCAGTACTTAAATCATATTTTTTATATCTCAACATTTTGAGAATGAATATCTTACAAGTGAAAAAAATAGTTGGAAATTGTTATGCATTCGCTTAAATTCACGTCTTGATACTGAGATTTTGATTCAGATTTAATTGAAATACGAACTTTATAAAATTTTAAGAATCTTATAAAATTATTGATCCAATTTTTTTTTCTAAAATACATATCTAAATAAAATACAAATTTAAATTAGTACGAACAGAATGTTTACTGTACAAAATAAGTATCCAAAAATTAGATACGCCGAAACTTTATGAAAAGAACATGGACTATCGAATACTCTAATTTTTTAAATGTAACATAATTACTTGTGTTATGTATTAGTTTCTCTACGGGCGGATGTTGAAGGGGTAGGAGGTCCATGCTCCCCACATATTTTGAATATTTTTAAAATTTTTGTAGCCAAAATTTTTAATTATTTTTTAAATTATATATAGTTGTCAAAAATTTTGATTTTTTTCAAATTATTTGTAGTCATAAAATTTTAAATTATGTAATATATTAAAATTGATAAGAATTAAGTTAAGTATCTTTTTATTTCTTTTATAAAACACAATACTCAATGTTAATAAATAAAAAATACAAAATCAAATATAATAAAGAATAAAAAAATTTATTAATATATTTTTTATTTTGTCTCTAATTGTTTTTTTAGTATTTTATATATTGTTCTCGTCTCTCACTCTAAGCTATTTTCTTTTGTTTATGAAGAGAAAATTATTTATTATTTCTGTCCTCATCTCTCGTTTGTCCTCTCTCATTCTTAAAGAAAAAAAAATGATAATTCTCTCTTGTCTCGTTTGATAGTGAGATATTGGTTTAATAATTAACATTATTTCTTATCTCATGAGTCTTTGTATATTATTTTTTATGAATGTAAAAGTATTTACTATGTGTCTTCTCGTAACTTATTTTAAATTATAAGTTGATTATCATAGCTAGTCGTGAAGATGAGAACCAGATAGATTCAACGTCTCCATATATTATGAATCATGATACTAATGATTATGATTCAATTGTTCATTGTTCAATTAGACAAGTCCTTTTAAGGTTTTCACCGAGGATATGGTTATTTAGATTGAGAAAAAAATAATAAACGATTTTAATTCTAATTATTGTTGAGTTTAAGAATCTAAAAAAATAAAAGACAATCTTTAAATATGTGTGATTTCTTTTATAATTATTATTATATTAAATTATATATTCATCTTTATTATATTAGTGGTAATAACTAAATATATAAAATTTAAATATATTATTTTTTATTTTCTAAAGGTAGTGGTCATGATTCGTAGGTGATTTTCTCCATTCTATCTCTCTTACAAAAAATCTAGTCGAGGTTTAGATAAAAAATACTTACAAACCATAATTAAACTTAACTGTGCAATTAATCTTGATTGGTTGCGATTTTATGTTTCTGGCATAAACCAAACTAAACTTAGTATGTTGAAAGTAGTGATATGTTGGCACCGAAAGATAGTTCATAAAACTCTCACGTGAAAATGTCAATAAAAAGGACTTATATGTTAAGAATTTATGAATTTATATTTTAGTCTAATATAAAAATATGTAAAAATTTATTATTTTGAAGTTTTGAATTAAATAAAATATTAATTACTTATATTAATTTGATTCAAGTTCGGTTGATAATGATCAGACAAAGCTACGAGGGCACGTGATCAAGATTTATTTTCTTTTTCTTAGAAACCTTCTTTTCAAAAAAGGTGATGCATGCGATGAAAATCCAGAAGATTATCATTATAACAATGCATCACAGCAACCGACAACACATGCTCCAGGACAGACATTTGCCAACTCAAGCCTTGGTACCTTTGTTTTCGAAGGTTTTTTTAAATAGAAACAGTTTCGTATTATTGCTTTTAAGATAACAGATTGTAAAGAAAAAGAAAGATAATTGAAGACGATAAACAAAGAAAAAACGAAAAATTATACAATTATAAAAAATAAAATAAAATACTTTTCCTGCCAATAAAGAAGATAATAGTTAATGTAATTTTCCTGCCAACAAAAAATGTCTCAAAAGAATGCCATTTAAAATCTCTAAACTCACCTTCTCTTGAATATAATACTTTTCCTCAAACAATATTAACTTTCCCTTTGTTTGATTCATTTGATCATTTTTAATAGTTTTTAAAGGTGTAAACACCTATAATAAAATTATTTTCAAAAAATAAGAAAAATATGTTTTTAATAATAAATAAAATATAAGTGGAGTAATTTTATGGAGATTTTCAAAATAGAAAAATAAAATTAAAAATTAAAAAAAATAGAAAAATGAAATAAAACAAAATAAAACAAAAAGTAAATAAAAATATATAGAAACGTGAGTTCAATTTGTTTTTAATTATCATATCTTTTCTTATTAGTAGAACAACCCAACATATTTTCACCATTACTCTTTGCTCTTCTACCTTTTTTTTGATAAACAGTTATATGCTTCTAATAGTTAGAAGTAATATCTCTTCTAATGATTAGAAAATCAATCAATATTATTGATGATGATGATGATTGATATTGTACTGTAATTTACTGTGATGTGATATAGGATTGCATTGGTATTGCAATGTGTGAATACACAAAGCGTCATGTCATGAAGAAGAAAATATTCTTTACACTTTTATCTATCTTTTTCCATTACCACTCACATAGACACACCTCCCTCCTACCACTTTTGGTGGAAGAAAAACAAAAATTAGAGAAGGAGGCAAAATAAAAAGGGAGATGATTAAAGTTAGTTATAATGTTGGGAAAGAAAAGAGTGAGATTGATAGAGAAGAATAGGAATTGAAAGGTTTAAAAAGTATGTCATTGTCGGTATTTTTTTCTTTTGATTTATGCATTCACAATTTTTCATTACCTTTTTGTTTTAATATTATACACATATTCTTTTACACCTAATATTGGCCTTCTCTTTAGGGACATTAGTCCTACTATTCAAGATACCTTATTTTAAAATTTATAAAAAAATTGTTTTTCCTCATTTGTTTAATGCCTGTCCGGCTGCTCGTGTCGCGGGACATCTATTTTTCATTATCTTTTTCTACAAAATATAAAAAAAATATAAAGAACTACAAATAAAAATTAGAATAGTTTTCTTTGTTTACCTTTTTGTGTCTGTCCCACCATTCGCGTCGCGTGACACTCATTTCCAAATAACTCAAAATAAATATAAAAAAAACGTAAAAAGGTTTTTCAAAATTATAAAAAAAAAATCAAATTTATAAAAGGTTCTTTAAGAGCTACGTGATCCCTAGTTTTCTATTACGACTGAAATGGGAATACGTAGGAGGGAGCAAGGTAGGTCATTCATTGTCGGGTTCACCAAATAAAAATTAAATAATTTCTTAATAGATGTTCATTTAGAATTATGTGATCTCTGATTTTCTATTATGGATCGAAATATGTGGAACGAGATACATCCATCCTTGTATGCGGACCCAAACATAAAAATATATTTTTCTTTATTTTTATCAGTGTTTTATCATTTTTGGGGAAAATTAGATATTTTGAAAACTACATAATTTTTGCATATTTAATTCAAGGTAGAACGTTGTAGAGTGTTAACACCTTCCTACGCGTAACGGATTCCCAGACCCAAAATCTGGTTTTGTAGACCTTATTATTATTTTTTTCAGTTTTTCTATAATTTTTCAGCATAAATTATGTTGGCGGCTCCAAACCCTTTTTGTTTTAACTTTATTTTTTGTTCACCGTCTATCGCGATTTCGATTGTCACAAAAGTCCTATGTAACCTGTTTAGGAGTTTTTTTTCTATTTATTTATTATCCGAGTACAAACACTTACTTATGTCATTCTCAGCACAAATTTTCCCTTCTTTAAGATAATCATGTTTCTCTTATTTCAAATAGATTGTATAACTGTAGACAGTGGCGAAACTTGGATAAAAAGCTTAGGAGTGTCAAATTAGATTTTATATATATATTAGTTAAAACAAAAATTTTCATTTTTTCTTTTCATTTTCTATGCTTAAAACAAGCACACATAGTAGAATTCAAACAAATATGACTATCATTCGCTATTATAAACTTTTAGTAATATTTATTTAAAGAAAATATAACATTTTATGAAATGTCACTAAATCCTTTTAATAATTTTACTTTTAGAAAAGTTTTTTATAATGTAAATCAAATTTTTAGTAATATTTTTTAAATAGAGGAACATTTTCAAATTATTACTAAATTTTTTTAGTAATATTTTTTCCTATAAAACCAATATTATAAAGATGTTACTAATATAAATATTTTATAATATTTCAATAAATGTAACTATAAATACACAATGAAATTTAATATTAAATTTGTTGATCCAATTATTAGGAAAACCTTTATGTTTGTCCCACTAATAAAATATCATCATTTTTGAAGCATAAATAAATAGTATGAAATACAACCCTGCACACAAAAAGAAACTATTTTGTATATTTTCATTTCGATAGTGTACTGTCTGAGTTTTTTTTTTTTACCTAGTTGATCTAATTATAATTTTAGTTTAATTATTTGGATGGTTTTCATTTTGGTATAGGTATGTCAATCTGATATCTATTCTTGAAAAAATGTCAATTGCATCTCAACTTTTAAAAAAGTATTTCAATTAAGTCCCTTTCAAACGGAATTGACTAACGCCGTTAATGCCGTGAATTAGGAAATCGGTCACTGAACAAATAATGATGAATTTGGATCTAACATGAGGACCTAGTCCATCTGGGCCGAACAATGACCCATTAACAAGTCACTTGTGGGCCGAGCTGCAAATGTTTAGGGTCTTTTTTCCTACACCTCCAAACATTTCTTCTGCACCTCCAAACTTTCTTTAAATTCCCAAAAAACCCTTTGCCCATTTAAGGAAACCCACGGACATCACACCCCCAAAATTTCATCTACTTTCGGAAGTCAAAATATATAACTTTCTAAAGTCAAAACATATAATCGGAAGTCGATTTTAGGACGTCAAAATATATCACCAGAAGTCGATTTCCGAAAGTCAAAACATATAACCGGAAGTCAAAACTGATAATGTCCAATTTTACCTCTTTTTGTGTGTTTATTGTCATGAATAAATCAACTCTTTCTCAGCTTTTATCTTGTTATATCCTTAAGTTTAGTGTGTTTTGTATTGTTTTGTGTTTTAGTTGTTTTATGTTTGTTTTGCCTCTAATCTCTCTTTTAAGTGTGTTAAATAAGTTAATAGGAAGCATTTGTGGTGGAAGAAAACAAGCAAGAACTCAAGAGAGCATGATTGGATAAGAAAATATTGATTTTGAAGCAAATACCCACGTCAGGCGCCACTAGAATCACGCTTAGTGCTTCAAATACATAATGTTGTCAAACTGGCCAAGGCTGAGCGCCAGAAATCAAGGCTGAGCCTCATTCCTCTCGCATTTTCTAGCGCTGAGCGCCAGAAGTCAAGGCTGAGCGCCATTCTTCTCGCATTTTTTGGACGCTGAGCGCTGGCTCGCTGACATGTCGAAAAATGAGTTTTTAAACTTGTTTCTCGCGAGGGTTTGGTCATTCCTCATTTTTTTCACAATAGAGAAACACTTTTGGGTGCTTGGAGAGCCTCTTGGAGGTTGCTAGGGGTGTTGGGAAACTCTCCCACTCCTCCTTGGGTCTTTTCCTCCATTCATGGTGGTTTTTCCCCCTTTTGGGGTTGGAGAGGAAGATGGGTTACAAATTGGAGGTGTTGATGCGAAGGGGAGGCACAATTGGAGCATGGAGCAGCTGCTAAGAACCTTGGGAGGGGCTTGCATCTTCTCTTTGGTTTCCATCTCTTCCCTATCTCTCTAATTTGTAAAACCTAGGTTCTCCACCATGGAGAGCTAAACCTATTTGTTGAGATTAGATGTAATGAACTAAATTCTTGTATATTTTGTGATGTTAATCCATATGCTTTTCCATTTCTATGTTAGCATTTGATTTCCATGCTTAATGCTTGCTTTGGTTTGGCCACCCATGCATGATTTGTGGTTCTTGAGGTGTTGGAAAATGTCTTTTGAACCTAGAACTGAAATTGAATGCCTAATGGAGCTTGTATCTAGGGATAGAACATGATTCATTAGTAATCTTAAGACTCTTGAACTTAATGCATGATTTGACTTGTTGAGGATTCAAGGAATTGAAATTTGATGAGTTATCATAGACTCAAAGTCGCTAGGAATAGGATTTGAGTATTTTTGTGTGTTGATTTTGGCATGAAATTGGAATTGAGATGTTTGTGAATGCATGAGAATAAAGTGAATGAAATCTAGTCTTGACAATTGTATATAATCTATGTTAAATTTATGTTGCACACCAACTGTTTGATAAAATATCAAAAAGAGTTTCTTTGTGTTTTTGTGAGCTTTGTTATCTATTTGAGTTGTGAATTGTGAGAGTTGTCATGTGTTGCACAAGTTCCTGTGGAGAGAACGATATTTATTACTTGCTACGTGCGACCGGTGCACTTGTCATTTTTCACTTAACAAAAACATATCACCGGAAGTCGATTTCTAGAAGTCAACTTCCGGAAGTCAAAAATTATTACCGAAAGTTGACTTCCGGAAGTCAAAAAACATTACCGGAAGTCAAAAAATTAATTTTTTTAAAAAATATTTTAATTATTTTTAAATTGAAATTAAAAAATAAAATTGAAATTATTATAATATTACTATTTTAATTTAAATTATTTTTCTAATTTATTTTTAATTTTATTTATATTATTATAATTATTTTATTTACATATTTAATGTGTATAGTATTTTATATTTTATTGAATTTTTTAATTTTATTTAAAATTTAAATATTTAATTTTAATCATATTTTTTATTTTTTTCAATTATTTTTTTTATATTTTTAAATTTAAATTTATTTTAATATAATTTATTAAAAATTTAATAAAAATAAAATAGAATAAAAAAATCATATTTAAAATAATATATATATATATATATATATATATATATATATATATATATATATATATATATATGTGTGTGTATGTATATAATGAAATTTTAAATTAAAAAAATGAATATATATATATATATATATTATTTTTCTTTTTTTCCTTTTCTTAATTTAAAATTTTATTATTCTAAAATTAATTTAAATATTAAATAAAGACCCAATGTTTAAAGAAAGTTTGGAGGTGCAGGAAGAAAGACCTGATGTTTAATCATTAAAAAGAAGAATTAGGATTTAGGCCGAGCTACAAAGGAAAAAGGAAGCTTCTCCTTGCATTTCAAACACTTTTTGTTTTCATCTTAAACTTTTTTTTTTTTTTACTTTTTCCTTTATTT
>Ga0214544_1008742_pt1 | contig 16518 bp, 5 predicted proteins | sample CNSS3metaG_FD_160074 | JGI IMG/M metagenome (GOLD analysis project Ga0214544, IMG submission 160074) | Root nodule microbial communities from cowpea collected in UCLA plant growth center, Los Angeles, California, USA - CNSS3 | ecosystem: Host-associated > Plants > Roots > Nodule | place: USA...
TTAATTTTTAGCAACATTAAAATATAGTTATTTTATTATTTAATTAGTTTTTAAATTTTATTTGTGAACATTAAATAAAATATTAAATACACATGTACAATATTTATGGACATTTTTGTTTTTCAAAGAAAATAAAATTACATTAATGGTTATTAGGTCTGATTTTATTTAATATTACACTTTTCTATGTATTTTTGTAGGATCCAATGTATATTAATTATCCTTAACCAGTGCCCTTAGGGCACTGGTTAGCAAGACCCTGTAAAGAAATTATTTACATAAAGAATTTCAAGTAATGTTTTTTTTTTTTTTATTGAAAGTTGAAATATAGGCAAAGGTCTCAATTGATGAATGATCAATCGTGTGAATATATAAAGAGAAGTTACCCAAAGTGTCTATTGATAAAGTGCTTATAGTAGAGATTATCAAGATATACCAAAATATACTTTCTACTACAAATAATGGCTAAAGCGAGAAAATAACAAATAGAAAATTAAAAAAAACAAATACTTTTAGCCACCAGAATTTATGGTTTTCTTTTAAATACTTTTTTTTTGGTAATTTCTTGTTGATATCTTAAAAAGCTTTTCTTTGTTTTTTTCCAAATTTTTACGGCATTTATCAGTTTTTTGCAATTTTTTTTATTATTTTTGTAAAAACAGCATCGACATATTTTGTGAACGTCTATAAACTCATATAAAACTCATTTATTTCAGTCATTAAAGAAAATCAGATGTATTCCTTTAATATAATTTTAGGAATTAAGGATATTTTAATTGACGTGATTGATATTGATGAATGTGTAAGAATTACAGAATATCTAAAATAAAAGTTATAATAATAATAATAATAATATACATTTGAAGATATAATAAATTTCCATTGAAAGATGATCATGCAATCTTCATTTGATCACTACTCCTATTGCAATTTGTATTCTTGGTTTTTTTAATCTTTTTGGATACTTAAGTTAGATTTGACTATTGCATTAATAAAGGTTGAGGATAAATATATTTTTGATACAGTAATTTTAAGTTAAAATTGAAATTAGTTTTCAAAATTTTGGTCCTGGTTTTTAATTTTAGAAATATATGTATTTAATTTTTTTAACAAAATTTTATTAAGTTTATTTGATATTTTAAATCTATCGTTTTATAATAATATTTGAATTGTTTATATCATTTAATACAATTTTGTTTTAATGTTAATTATATTTAAAATAAAAATTGAACGAAAATTAAAAAAAAAAGTTCTAATTTTTAGTTAAATTAAGTGATAAAAATATATTTAACCTATAATATTAATATATTAAGTCTATGTACTCTTGTCCAAAGTACACTCTATTTGTACATTCTGGGCTTCTTTAAGTGGAACATGGTGAAAACTAATAAAAATGTAATAATATTATAATAGAATAAAAGGAGAGAAGAGAAATGGTTTATGCACCGTATGCTTATCTCTTTCCTTTACACAACCATATTTTATTCTCGCCTTTTTCTATTCAATTTCTTTCCAAATACACCTTTATTTTATATTTAAACATTACTATTACGATGTCAAAAAAATTCATACCCGTAGTAAAATTCGGAACGAATAGAAAATGGATATTATAAATAGATATATACGGATAACAGGTACAAATATTTTTAATACCCACATGTTATAGGTATCATAGTAGCCATATCCGTGGATACTCGTACATACTATACTCTAATTTAAATTAAAATAAAAATAATAGAACATGATTAAAATATTAACATAATATTAATTTTGAACGAGTTCTTCTTTTATCAATTAGTTTAAAAAAAATCATTTCTTTGTAAATTGTCCTTCAACATTATTTAAATGGATTATTTGGAATTTGTTTAAAATTTATGAATGTTATGTATTTTATTTTATTTGAATTTACATTAAAATATGTTGTTAAATATTTATTTTTATTTTTTGTAAATACCCGCGAGTACTCGTAGATATCCGTGAATATTAAAAAATTATGTGGATATCTGTATAACGGATACCTAACGAATATGGGTAGGAGTACGAGACATATATTTATCTAGCAGGTAAGGTACGAGAAGCTATTACGCGTACCCTACCCGTCCCGTTGACAATAGCTTACAATAGCTTGAGAGTTAAGGATCACTTCAAACTGATAGGTTTTTTATACAAGATAAATTTTTATTCATTTTAATAATTTGTTTTTCTCAAGTTTTGATAGTGTTTTAACTATCAAATTGAGCAAGGACATCGGAGAAAAGTGATTATCTCAACTCAGTCTACCTTATACTGAATTTTTGTCTTGTTTGAAAATTTTGTAATAGGTCTCTAGTTAGGAGTGACTCGGTCTATTCAGTTGTAGAGTTTTAGTTTTGGACAAACTATTTTGAGGTAAGGAAAACTAATAAAATTTAAAATATTATTGTTTAAATTTTTTATGATGAAGAATATGTTGTGATATTTAAACAAGTATGTTATACATGAGCATTTAATAGTAAAGGTAGGAAGGATGTGAAGCAATAAGAGCGTTGATGATCTATTAATGAATAGTTGTTGTATAGGTATACAATCTTTATATTATAGATCTTCTCATTTATTGAAATTTTATATATTTTGAAAATTTTACTAAGAGTTTCATAAAAGACTATAAATACATAATATATGTTTATGTTGTTGTTCATGCATAATACCAATTATGTAATGCATTAATTAATTGTGAGAACCTAGAAAAGGACTTAAGAGCAGTGGTGTTTTTTATAAAAAGAGAACATTATATTATTTTAATAATAAAAGGTTTACACTATAAATAGATTTCTAATAACTGAAGTTCATTTTATATAAAATCATTTCTCTAGAAATCACTTTTCTAAAGTTCTTTGTCTTCTCCCTAGGTTTCTGATCTTCTCACTCATTTGTTTGATGATTAGAGACCACCTTTGTGATCATAGCGTCGATTTTCACAAGGGTAGCCGATTAAAATCTCCAATAGAGTAAATTGGTCTTTTACCCTTCCTCTTTGTGGTTGTGGTTTCCTCTTTCTTTACATGGGATCATCAGTTGGTCGCATGTGGTGTTTTTTTACTTTGTGAGTATTTATTGATCAATGATCATAATGATATAGTTTGACCATCTTTGTGATGTTTCTATGTATAAATAGAGCATCATGTGGGGTTGAAGATAGTTTGGTATTTAATAGCACCTAGAGTTGTTACATCAGGTGAGAGAAGCTAATTTTAGCTTTTATATGTTGTGTTTGTTCTAATTGTTGGTTGTAATTTGAATGTTGTGATCTTTGAACTCTAAATTATAACTTTTTTTGGCTTGCACTATGTTTGATTTGTTGAATTTGTTGGATAAATGTGAATTCTACATTGAGTTGTGATTTGCATGAAAATTGTGATCTGGTGTTGATTGGGAATGCCTTTGTGTAAGTCTTGAATTGAGTAATATGACATTGATTGAGTTAAGAACCTTAAAATTTCAAGTATTGGAATGTTTATCAAGTGGGAATTAACTTACGAGGTGTCAAATTACTCAAATTAAGCTCAAAGAGGGATAATTTGAGTTTTGGTATAGCATCGAGCAACATTGATAACGTTGGGTGCCACCTAGCCAGTGGTTCTCTGTGTTGGTTGTTACTGGGTGCCACCTAGTGTGACTGGTTGCCACTTTCTGGAATTAAATCTTGGGAGCTCAAGTGGTGTTTTTGTTGCGCACGCATTGGGCTCATTGAGCGAAGGAAATGGCGTCGAGGGCCATTTGGTTGGTGTTGTGCGAGAACCTTTTAGAGGTACTTTTGGTTGAGTGGTGCTACACTGGGAATTGTTGTGTTGGGCGATATTTGATGCTTTTCTTTTCTTGTTTGGAATTTCATAAGAGGTTAATTAATATGTATGATGTAAGTATGATGAAGTATGATGAGTGTAGTTATAGTATGTGCCGTTGATGTAAAAAAGGTGAATTGAAGTTGTTTTGGGAATCTTGATCAAGACGGTATTTATACTTTTTTGAGAATGCATTGAAGTAGGGATACAAAATGGAAGTTATCCTAACACGCTACTAATCATTCAAATTCATATAGAGGAGGGTGGATTACGTAGTGAGAGTAGTATAAGGTCCTTGTCTAAGAACAATTTGGATTTTTCATGACAAGAAAAGGACTAACTTTGTGTGTGGAAGATAGTCCATTACAAGTGCAAAATTTTCAAGTAAACCGACATCAATACGTTTTATTTGGATATTTGAGTTTTGAAAAGTCTATTTGTGTGACTTGTGTTGATTGATGACAAAATTGGATTTCTTGGTACATTAACATAACAAGTTAATTGATATATGACGTTTCCTTTGTATATTAGCTTATCTTTGTGTGTTTGTTGATTTTGTTCTATTTTGTATTTCTTCTTTTTGCAATGATCATCTTATTAGTGTAAACATATGAAGATGCAAGTTTAGATGCACTTAAATTATGAGAAACCAACACTTTGGGTCTTTATGTGTAATACTAGAATTACTCTATAACTTAATAAGTCCTTGAATGTATATATATATTATGTCAACATGGTTACTTTTCCTATGGATAATTGTACTGATATATTATATACTTTGATTTATCTCTTTTTTGTTATTTTTGGTTATTGACAATGGAATGTCTAGTTTTTATTAGTTTTATTTTATCAAAGATGGGGTGTTAAATTAATTAACCGTGCCGTCATGCTAATTTGGGTGTTACAATTACCACAAATAACTAAGATTTTGAACTTGTTAAAAAAAATTATTTCCTTTTTAGTAAATATTAAATATTTTAATTGGAATATATTGAAAGAATTTATATTACGATCCAATTATAAGCTGTCTTGAAAGATTTGCTTTGGTGGTTGCTTTAAAAATAATTTAATTTTAATTCATCATCAATAATCATATTTTTATACGGTAAAAATCATTTTAAATATGACTTTTAAAATAATAATTACGAAATTAATAATCTTACTAAACACAATAAAACCATTAATATAATCCTTAATACATATTAGTGAACTTTTTATTGAAAATTACTGAATATTGCAATTTTTAAATTCTTTTAATTATTTCCTTTTTGGTAAATATTAAAAAAATTAGTTGTAAAACATTCAAAAACTGTATATCACTATCTAAAGTCGAAATTCCTTAAAATAATCCAACTTTAATATATGATAAGGAATTGCTTCTATGGGTATTAAGCGAGAAAACGTAAATGTTAAACTAAGAATTATATTTATTTTTAAATTATATGTTAAATAATTTTCTTATTCATATCTCTTCATTTATTATATTCTTAAAACTTTTTCTCTAACTTGTTATCTCTTAGCATTTCAAGAGGTTTTCTTCCTATTCTTTCTTTCAGCTTTCAAAAAAATAAATTCTCGAAAAAAATCTTGATCAACTTGTGAGAACTTCATTAGGGGTAAGTTCTTCTTTATTTTCTTTCTTGGACCTCATGTTCTCTCCTCTTTCTTGTTGGCATTGTATTGAAAAATATGTATTTCCTTGCTTGTATCTAGGGTTTGGTGGGGAAACTAATGTCGATCTTAATTTAAATTACTGTATAAATTTAGGAAATTATTTAAATTTGTGTAGAGAATTTTGTACGTTAATGTTAGGTTATGAGGAGTTATATTTTTTGTTTAATTAGTCGGATGGTATTCATTTTCATTCAAATGTGTCACTTTGGTGCCCGCTTTTAAATATATGTCAATTTAGTCACAACTTTTAAAAAAGTTTCTCAATCAGGTCCCTTCCAGACAAGAATTACTATAGCCGTTAACTTAATTCGTGACTTTTACCACTAAATTTTGATATAAATATTAATACTTAATTTTGTAAATCATTTTAAATATCAATACCGCTAACGCTGTAAATAATTTTTTGCTAAAAATGACCTAATTGAGACAATTTTTTAAAAGTTCAGACTCAATTGACACCTTTTTAAAAGCGGGTATTAAATTGACACATATAAATAAAAGTGGGTATCATCCGACTAATTAAACCTAAATTTTTTAACTTTATAAATGTTGATTGATAATATGATTGATCTATGAATTTAATCTATTTGTTATGATAGTTTGTAATTTGATTACTATTAGGTTATCACAAGTTAGACCTTAGAAACCTACTTTTTTTTCTTATTATATTATTTGATTAGCTACATGTTGTGGTGACTATGTTGAACTGGAACTCTACCATATCATGATTGCTTTAACTAAGAATTTGGAAGTATTTGTGTTAAAAAAAACAAGTTTAGAAAAAAATGTAAAATGATACCATGTATAACAATTGAATCAGTGATGTTATTGAATCAAGATTTTGATTTTAGGTGAAAATTTAGTATATATTATACATAATATTGATTTTCGTTTAATTTTTTTTTTTTTTTTGCATAATACGTTCAGCAGATCTAAATTCATTTATTCGACGAAAGATAATCTGAAAAAAAAAAAATTATCTAGGCGGCTTTCGCTTGAGATTTATCTACAAAGAAGTTAATTTTTTTTAATCACTTACTGAAATAAAATTTCACTCGACAAATTAAAAAAAGAAATACTGGAATTAATTTTATCAGTTATCATCTTATGTTTTCAATAAGTGTTTTTTATACAGTTTTAATTTATTTTCATAATAATATAGACGTGTTTATAAATGTGATATATTTTATTTTTTAATTGATCTATTTAGTTATAACCGAATATGTTACATAATATCAATTCATGGACACTATTTTGTGAACTGATAAGGTGGTTTAGTCCTTAAATGAAAGAAGAGGAAGTAAAAGTATTTCTGTTAACTATTTGGAGAAATAGGATTGATGTAGTGAGTTTAGGACGGAGGTTAAATGTTTAATTCTCACTAACAACTAACATTTTTTTGATAAAAAATAATTTAATTATTTGTTAGTATAAAATATTCAAAGTTAATATAATTTTCAAGTAAATCATTTAAAACACATGAAGATTGATATATTTATTTTAACAAATTAGTGTAGTATAATGTGAGTTACTTATTTGAAGTTAGTTTATTCTTATTAATTTGTTTATTTAGTTTTTAAAGATTATGATAACAATGTAGTTGAAAAGACAATATTTTAATTACAGAGAAACATTTAGCGTTATATTGAAAGGTTGTATAGATGTAGAAATATGTAAATTTTTGTTTAATTGTTTTGTAATATTTATATTTTATACAACTGTCTTATTTTATTTCCACTAATAGTAACAAAAATCGTTACATATATTATCAATGCTAAGAATTTTAGATGGCGAATTTGAGTTCTCAATAGATGTTAATTAAAATCTAGTTAAAAATTATTGACCTGTGTAATTGACTTTTACAAAATCAATATTTTATAAGTTATATTTAAAGTGAGACATATCCTAATTAAGATTCTAAGAAGATAAAAGATGAGTTTGTTCTTTTATACCTAAATTCCTTTTTTCTATACTTCTTAATGCACTAGTTCATAATTTCAATTATCTTTATTTCCCTAATTAGTCGTATAAGGACACTAGTTAGTAAAACTTGAAGAAATTCTTAATTATTTAAAGTATAAAAAATAAGCACCCACTAGTAAATAAATGACATTTATAACCATATATGCACTAAACAAAAATATAAACAAACAAAATACTTAATCTTTTATTTATTACCTCATCTCTCTTAACGATATCACGACAAATATGCATAACTACTTCAACATAGGCAATATTTTAATCCACTCAAACCTCCAATCACTTTTTATTTTCATTCTGGTGTTCAACTCATTTAATTTTCTTATAGATAAATCAACGCTTTAATCGAATATATTTTATTTATTTTATTATAATAACAATAAAATTCAGTGAATTAGTTTAATGTATAAAAATACTTTTCTTTGGCCTCAAGTACATATAAGATTATAGTAGGGTCCATTCCTAGGCAGATATCGCCCACACGGTGCACCCTCCCGCACTAGACCGCTAACTATCTAACTCCTTCCCCATCAATAGAATACCGGTTAAGAGTGTGAAGAATAGAGTGAGGACGGAACCACGTTCTCTAAGTGGTTTCGTGAGTCCCGTCATTCATTAGTGCCAGCTTGGACCAATGAGAATGGAGGACACAGAGTGAGCACGAAACAGGAGATTCTCGCGGTTCCAGTTCTATATTGTGGGAAAGTGATCACAGTTACACAGAATAACACACAACATAACAAAACACAACAGTGAGAACCAAAGAAGAACTGAAGTGAGTGTTTTTTCCTTTTCCCATAAAGAACCATGGAGGATGGTGAGGGAACGATAATTGTTGGTTTAACGTAGAGGACTGTTGTGGTGTGGTTTCGTTTGACTTGTTCTCGAGGCTTCTTGGAGAAGGGTGTGGGAGGCATTCTCAGTTGTCTGTCACCATGTCTCAGGATCATTCTCCCATGGATGTTGATGGTGGTGAGAAGTGTTATGAGAGCACTAAACGTAAGAGAGGGTCCAGGAAAAAAAAGCTTCTTGTCAACGACAGAGTCGAGGTAATGCCACGTCTGAATCTTCTCTTTTGTTTTTTTGTAATGACAATCTTTATAGTTTATGGATTTCTGGCTCTTCCTTTGATGATGAGTTGCTCTGTTCTTTGTTCTTGGTATGTCGATTGTCGAGCGGTCTGCGTTTTCATGGGTTTTGTTTTGTTTTTATGTTTTTGTTTATCTTTATGATCCTTTTGATGTTCTGTTGTCGATTTTCGGTTTTGATACGTTTACACGATTCTACACTCTCCAAATTGTTGGTTTCTTGGTTGAAACCTCGTTCACGGTTTTCTTTGAATTCTCATGAACCGTTCATGCAAATGGTGAAAATCGAAACGAGGCACATTTCATGGTAACATCACGTGGAGTCAATGTTATTTGGAAGTCCTCGGAATTTTTTTCTCATTGCCATTGTGTGAGAGTCCTGGTATTTTTTTTTTCTCATTGTCTCTTGTGTGTTTGAATTACTACTCTGTTATAAACGTGAATGCGGTGATAGCTTCATCTGAAATTTGCAGTTCAAGAAATTAAACTTTCTATCTTTTTAATCTGATTTTATTTTATTTTCAGGTAAAAAGCGTGGAAGAGGGTTTTCTGGGTTCATGGCACCCGGGGACGGTGGTCCGTTGCGAGAAGCAGAAGCGTTATGTAAAATATGACAATATTCTAGATGATGATGAATCAGATTACCTTGTGGATGGGGTGTGTGTTTCAGCTGTTTTGGATGGTCACAGTTCTTCCGATTTTAGCAATGAACAAGGATTCATCAGACCTTTGCCTCCTCCGTTTGAGTTTGGGGAGAGGGACCTTCCGTTTGGTCTGTGTGTTGATGTAAATTATCAAGAAGGCTGGTGGGAAGGAGTTATATTTGATCACTGCAATGGAATGGGGGAGAGGAGCGTGCTCTTCCCAGATTTGGGCGATGAAATGAAGGTAGGAACTCATCAATTGCGGATAACTCAGGATTGGGATGAAGCTACTGAGAATTGGGAGCCACGAGGGAAGTGGGTGTTCCTTGAAGTAGTTCAGGAGTGTGAAAAGGAATCCTTTGTTGCAGTTTCAGTGAAGCAAATATGGTATGATATAAGGACTAGGGAGGATTTTGACAACATAAAACATTGGACTTGTAATGATAAGGATTTGTGGAGAGCCCTTGTAGAGGAGGTGGTTGGTGACTACTATGTTCTCACACTGGAAGAAGTTTTCCCTGCTTTAAACCTTCCTGAGGATTTCCTGAAAGAAACACCAGAACTGAACTCAGTTGAACCTACTGACAACATTCACTGTGATGCTGCACACACTAATGCATTTGGTTCTGACACTGGAGTTTCTGATAGCCCTATGGAAAAAAGTGATAGCATCATTTGCTTTAAAGAGGAATACGATAGAGATCCTTTGATGGATGGGGCATCAGAGAAGAAAATTATTGTGCAGGAGGAACCTGTATCTGCTGTTCAGGAGATGATGACTGGTGCTGGTGAAATAAAGCAGAATGGTAGTTGTTGCTCAAAGAAGAGAAAACGCAGAAGCTCAGTGTCCGTTAGTTGGAAACCTGTGGCACTGACCAAGGTTGAATTCTGTCCTGATGTTGTTAACCAGTATTTACTTGGATGTGGTAGCAAGACCATTAGGGAACTTTTGAAGATTAAGGTATGGAAGCATCTAGCATATCTTGGATGGAAAATTGAGTGGACAGAAGATAGGCATCATCCTGGAAGAGGACGCTACAGGTACATGTCACCTGATGCACAGGACGAGAAGCTTTACTATTCAATTATTCAAGTTTTGACACATATGCAATTGAAGTCCAACGTGAACACTATGCATCCCCAAGTTGACCACAGTAGGATCGGTTCTGCAAATGGCTCTAACAATTCACTTTTGCTTTCAGACCAGGATCTAGATGTTTGTCCTCCAAAGGGAAGTGTTGGGCATGTTGATAGTGATGATCTATCGCAAACCTTGTCCCAATTTCTTCGAAAAAAGCCTGAATTGCGTAGTGCTTCACCAGCAAATGTATCAACTGAGAATAGAAAACATAAATACTCCAGGAATTCAAAGGCCATCATGCCAAAGTGTGACAGGAAAGGGTCACGACGACCACGACCAGAATGTCTAAGATCAAGCAAAAGGGTGCTGTCTGCTCCAACTCTGTCACAACAACGACCAGAATGTCTAAGATCAAGCAAAAGGGTGCTGTCTGCTCCAACTGTGTCACAACAACGACCTCAAAATGTTCTGTCTTGGTTAATAGATAGGGAGATACTGATGCCAAGATGTAAGGTCTATTACTGGGAAGAAGGAGGAAGTAACACTGATTCAGCTCAGGGGAGGGTTACTTATGATGGGATTAAGTGTAGCTGTTGCCAGAAAATATATGGTATTCGGGGCTTTGTAAATCATGCTGGTGGAAGTGGTGAGTGCAAGCCTGCTGCCAGCATATTTTTGAAGGATGGTAGGTCACTCTTAGATTGCATGATAGAAGCAATGCACGATGATAGAACAAGGGAAGATATGAACAAACCATGCAATGATCTGTTGAGAGGAGAGAATGACGACATTTGTTCTGTCTGTCAATATGGTGGTGAACTTATTTTATGCGACCAATGTCCATCCGCATTTCATTGGACATGTCTTGGTTTGAATGTATGTTAACTGTTTTTCTTTTCAATCATGCCAATTAACTGCTATCTTAGTGTTCTATTTCCTCTCCTTTTTCTAATTTCTGGTTACTGCAATTCATTACTTTCATATATGAATAACTGGTCTTGCATTTGGCTGATTTTCCTCTACATGTGTAGGATATCCCTCATGGTGACTGGTTTTGCCCATCATGTTGTTGTGCGATTTGCAGCCAAATCAAAACAGAAGGGTCTGAGAATGTACCTTTTCTTACTTGCATTCAATGTGAACGTAAATGTAAGTTGATTTGCATATTTGGTTCAAAATTTCCAAAATTCCTTTCTTAAGTTTTGTTCTTGTGGATGACGGTAAATGTTGATCAATAGTGTAATGTTTATGCTATCTTTTGTCAACTCTATGTAGACCACGTTGGATGCTTGAAAAATAGAGAAAAGGATAAGTCAAGAAGATATATGGAAAATTGGTTGTGTGGAGAAGAGTGTGAACAGGTACATCAAATCCACCTCTTTTTTCTTCTATAATTAGGAGAAATTTAATCTTAATCTGCATGGAATTAATTAATCTTCTTTATCTCTTTTCAGGCTTTCTTTTCTTTCCTTTTCTGCTTTTCTATTTATTGTGGTTTTACATTCATTGAAAGCATCACCCTATTTATATAAAAAGAAAATTGAATTGTTGTCGATTCTTCCCCATATGTAATTCTGGTTAACATTTCAACATGAGATTTTGTTTGAACTGATGATTTCTTGTCCAAGAGTGAGTTCTTTATCAGGTCACGTGTGCTTTAGTATATAGTTTGCATTTTAATAACTAATTAGGCTGTCAACAATGGAAGATTTACAGGATGTGTATGTGTTGTTAAGACGGTATGTCTTAAGACATGGCAAGAAGAACACAGTTATATTTAAGGCTCGGTGTCTTCATTATATACTGCTAGTAACATTCACTTTTGTATATTTGTTGCAGATATATGCAGGCCTACAAAGTCTATTAGGAAAGCCACTTATTGTGGGTCCGAACAATCTAACTTGGACACTGGAGAAGCTTAACAACTCTGAGAGTTCTGATGTTGGCAGTTCTCTGAATGACTTATTGGCAGAGAAATACAGCAAACTCAGTGTTGCACTTTCGGTGATGCATGAGTGTTTTGATCCCCTAAAGAACCCTTTCACTGGTAGAGATATCATTGATGATGTTATATTCAACTCTAGGTCTGACATTCTTATCATTTTATTCATGTTCATTATGTTTAAAAGAATTATGTGCGTATATTGTGTTTGTGTCATGCTCAGTTCTTTCTTGTAGCATCCTGAGTTGAATATGTAAATCTTTGGCTTAGATTCCATTCATCACATTTCTATATTAGCTGCTGGAAGCTTTTTTCAAGAGTAAATAGCAGTGGCTAATTTAGGTATACATAATTTTCAACTAAAATTTCAAGATTTGGTTATCAATGTGAATTAAACAATGCCTTCTGTCCTTGGTCATTGTGGAATTCTCTGCTCATCATTGTGAATAGTTAGCTAGTTTTTGAAGACTAAAGCAAGGATTTACTAATGGATTTGTTCATTACATTGTTTATGTTCATGATTTGTTATATCCTCAGAGTCAGTGTCTGATATCTGTATTTGGAAATTTGTAGGTCTGAGCTCAATCGATTGAATTTCCAGGGTTTCTACATTGTACTTCTGGAGCAAAATGAAGAATTGATTAGTGTAGCAACTATTAGGTGAGTGAAGGATTGTGCTACTACTAAGTATGAAGCAGTGATTTTTCATGAAATGGAATTGCATTTTTGCAGTTTTTATACTTGGTCTTTTCATGGTCTTCTGACGTGCCATTTCATTTTATAGGGTGTTTGGACAGAAAGTAGCTGAGGTACCACTTGTAGGTACCAGAATACAATATCGTCGACTAGGAATGTGTCGCATTTTAATGAATGAGCTTGAAAAGGTAACATAAAAGGCATGCAAATGTATGCTACTCTGCTTATTTCTCTTACAGAAGTTACTATCACTACTGCATTGTTCCGGTTCAAATTAGTAATAGCAGCTATAAAAAAAAGTTCAAATTAATTACAATGTGAGATCTTACATGAAAGTTTAGGATCATTTTCTCACTTGAAATTTTCTTTTATCAGAACCTCATGCAACTGGGAGTGGAGAGGCTAGTTTTGCCTGCTGTTCCTGCTGTGCTAGAAACTTGGACAAAATCTTTTGGCTTTGCACAGATGTCAAATTTCGACAGGTCACAATTCTTGGACTGTGCTTTCCTAGATTTTCAGGAAACTGTCATGTGCCAGAAGTTGCTGACAAGGATTCCCTCACCCCAGTCAGGTGTAACAAGAGGTTTGCACTTGAAAACAGATTTTTGTTGGTTCTTCTTGTTTTATCTATAAAAGAGATATACCATGTTTCTCACTACGTAAACTAAAACTCTGATCTTTCATGTTGCAGAAACTCAACGAAAAGCACACGATGTTTTTACTCTTAGATGTAGAATTGAGTTTGAGAAGTCCAGTTCAGCATCAGAAGTAGACCAAGCTGAAGAGATAGAGAGAAGTAGGATGGATCAGCAAGTGGTGGAGTGTGTTTCAACTCTTCCAACTTCATAATCTGATATTTACAAAGATTTTTATAATGTAGTAATTAGTTGATATTGTGGAAAAGGAGACTAAATAAAATGGAGAAACAAACTCAAATTTGGAATATTGTTTTTCATTTGTTATCATAAACTAGAAGTGTATGATTAAGTGTAAAATTAAGATGTCAAAATACAACTACTTTTTCTTAAGCATAGTGTCTTTGTCAAATCTACACGGATATGGGAAAAGCTCTTATAAGTAGATTTGTTTTCTTCTTATCAAAGTTTTTTTTTACTCTGATGTTTGGTAAAATGATCAACGGTTATAAAATAGGTTTTTCTGTTTTTCTATCCAAAGTTAAAATGTCCCATTGTTTTCTAGTCAACTTAAATTTTTATATTACTTTTTTTGTGATTTTACTATAATAGTGACTTTTAAGACAAGCACACAAAAGGTGGCTAACGTTTTTTTTTTTTTTTTTTTGTTGATGAATAAACCGCATTAAGTTCATATTAAAGCAAGGAGATTATTGTTAATAAAAGCTTTAATTAGAAATTAAAAGGGTGTATAAAGTTACTATAAAAAGAAATAGTTTACGCAGTTTTTAATTTTGTAGATTTTTTTTCCGTTACAAAATGCCGGAATATCTTTTGTATCGAGGAATATGTTGTAGAATCATAAGCACTTTTATGAAAGATATTTTACAATTTTAATACATTTTTAAGAGTTTATTTTTCTTATGTGCATCTATTGAAACAACAACAAAAATGATCGTAGTTTACTATAATTAATTAATAAAAATAAAAATAAAAGATTAATAAAAAAATAGATGAGTTGATTATTTTTTTAATTTATATAATCTTGTATAAAATGTATTAAATATGATAACAATAATTATCTGTGGGAGTAACTTTAGAATCAATACTAAGGATGATAACGACCTATATTGGTGGTTTACAAAAAAATAAAGTGAGATAGACCGAAAATCTTAACTTATCCTATAGTAACTTACTGAATTTTTATTTTATTTGTTACTGTAATTCGTTATTATATATATATATATATATATATATATATATATATATAATATTAATACAGTTATTCAAAATAATAACTATAATAATATAAAATATATACAGAATCTAAGAATTTTTTTAAAAAGAAAAAAATTACATCTATAGAACCTTAATAACCCTCATCACTACTCAGCTGTTTCACTGATACCCATTGTAGGAGTATCCTTACATGCACTCTTCTCTACACACAATTAAGTAACCATTGCAAAAGAGACAACCAAACACAAGCAAAACAAAACACACAACATGATACGCTAATGCGAAAAAAGAAATATATGCATAAAAATTTAGATCATACCAAACGCCTCCTATCACAATATAAAACATGTCTATGTTTATAATTAACAAGCAGTTGACACTAAACTTAATTATCCAAATACATGCACTTGACATCAGACTCACTGGTGGTGTGTACCTGTAGTGGTTCCCAAATTTTGCAGAGTTTGACCTCAAGGGATTATCGCCAACCATACACAACGTAAATCCCCTCCGCGTCTAACACCAAACAAGTCCAGTGACTAGGATATTCTTCTACTCTCACCACATAACTTACTCTATTCTACTCTATACACTAAAAATATCACCACTTAAAATTTCTCTTTAAAATTCCTTCAATACCATAGTATTCTACTTCAATCTATATCAACGAAAATTATAAAATCAAATTATCATCAACCACAGAACTTCCAAAAATAACCAAATTAGGATAACAGGCAAAACAGGGCATCTAGCGTTTAGAGCTCAGCACCATAGAGCCAAAAATGCTCCCAAACCTGCAGCACTAACACTCAACAGTATTTGGGCTACGCTCAGCGCCAAACAACTCAAAACGTAGCGCTCAGATGTGAAACATGCCACTCAATGCCATACCAGATATCAACATTTTCATTTTTGGATTTTTGGACAATCAGGACGGTTTCATAGCTCAAATTGGTACTTCTCCTTTAGGTATTGATCCAAGATGGTTTTTAAATCATAGTAGCTAGTACCAATTTGATCAATGACTAAAATTCCATCTTTCCCCAATTACCATAAAATCAAACAATTAAACATACCCAAATGATTAAACAAAATTCAACATATCACAAGCATATAAACAAAATAGATCTACCACAACAACTTAGTTTAATCATCAAAGCTCAAATCAACCACAAACATGCATCATCAAACTCACGCGGGAAGCCACTAGTTTCCCTTACCCTAAGGGATCAACCCCAAGATTCTAAAACAACAACCATCCTTCAACTCACAGGATACTCTATCTATACATAAAACATCACAAACATGATCAGATCATAACATGATTTGTGATCGACAAAGACTCAAAAAGAAAAATGAAACACATGCAACCATGAGATAGCCACATGTAGGCTGGATCAAACAGAGACAACAAGAATAGGCGAAAATCTAACTTATCACAGACAAAGAAATTGATTGGTTGATCTTGATCAGTCGTAAGGAACAATCCTAGTGTTTCTGATCTTCAAAAAGGCGGACGGATGATGAAAAGACCTAAAGACAAGGAAGAGAGTTCTTAGAAAGAGGTTTTTAAAGAAGTGAAGTTTTTCTAAATAATGAAATTCCTTTGTGAAATTTCTATTTATAGTTAAGCATTTTATTATTAAAATTAATAAGGTTTCATTATTTTAAAACACTCTCACTCTTAAAACATGGTTTTCTAGGTTCTCATATATATA